>Ga0255765_1000692_pt1 | contig 45341 bp, 37 predicted proteins | sample 041ome_8_FD_179965 | JGI IMG/M metagenome (GOLD analysis project Ga0255765, IMG submission 179965) | Coastal salt marsh microbial communities from the Groves Creek Marsh, Skidaway Island, Georgia - 041407BS metaG (version 2) | ecosystem: Environmental > Aquatic > Marine > Intertidal zone > Salt...
GCAAACGCGCGAATTTACGAGACTTGTTGGGCATTCGAGTCATCATAAATCCGCAAAAAGATTCAATCGCGGATATCGATTTGAAATCCTCCGACGCGGCGTGTTATCGCGCGCAGCAAATCGCGCACGCGACGTTTGCGCCGGTGAAGGGAAGAACCAAAGATTACGTCGCCAACCCGAAGAAGAACGGGTATCAGAGTTTGCACTCGGCGTTGATCGTGAACGCGTTCGACGACGACGAGAAGAAAGACAAGAACGCTACGACAACAACAACAACGACGACGACGACGACGACGGCAGAATCATCATCTGCGAGTAACGACGACGAGCAACAACAACAACAACAACAACAACAACAACGTACGATTGAATTACAAATCCGAACCAGACGCATGCACGCTTTAGCTGAAATCGGTAACGCCGCGCACTCGGCGTACAAAGGCGGGTTCACCGATGGCGACCCAGGCGCCGCGAAGACGCTTAAAGACCTCGTGGACGCGGCGAACATCGCCGCGGTTGAAAAGTTTGGCGACTTTACGGACGATTCGTTGAAGTACAGCGACCCGGACGTGGATGCGCTCTTTCGCGCGTTTGACGTGGATAAGAGCGGAAGCGTATCGGTGGAAGAATTGAAGCAAACCATCGAGACGGTTTGGGTGGTGAATGCGACTGGTGACAACGAGACGACGTCTTTGTCTGATGACGACGTTTCTTCATCTTCCCAGCAGCTGTTCACGAGCGCGGACGCATCGTCGACGGCGGAAACTTTGATGAAAATGCTCGACGTCGACGCCGACGGCAAGATTTCACCGGAGGAGTTTAAAAAGTTTCGCGAATTTGCGACGACGTTTAAAGCGTGCTCGAACGCGGACGAAAAACAGTCCGAGCGCATTCGCAAAGCCGTGGAGATGGGCATCGAGGAGATGGACGTCGTCGTAGAGGTTGACGACGTAATCGTCGATGTGAACGACGTGGTTGAGATTGAAGCGAAAGAAGAAGCGCGACGACCTCGACCTCGACAACAACAACGGCAACAACAACAACAACAAAAAGTGAAAGACGAAGATGAAATCGACGTGGACAGATTGGTGAAAGAAGTCATCAGCGCCTCTGGTTCGTTCGATCCTATCAGCGCCTCTCAAGACGTCGACGTCGTCGTCGTCTCTGAAGAGGACGACGAGAGCGAGACGACGAAGAAACGGGACGATGCGAAATCATCATCGGACGCGAGGGCGACGACGACGACGACGACGACGATGACGACGACGAGAAGTTCCGCGGATAATGTCGACGACGACGTGAACAAAAATAGAGAGAATTCTTCAGAAAAGCCAGCACCCCCAAACCCGGACCAGGTCATCTCCCAATCGTACGTTTTGATCTCCGACTCGGACGCGTCCTCGCGCAAGGCTCGAGAAGCGCTCAAAGATCCTCTCGGCGGCGTCGTCGAGTGGCAACTGATTTGGGATTTACAAAGAGCCGGGAGGGCGGAAACCGCGAGGCAGTTGTTCTACCAGCGAACGACCCGAACGCCGTCGGACGTGCAATTGTGGGAGCAGTGGGCCCGATTCGAGCTCTTGCAAGGCGATCAAGAACGCGCCAGAGGATTGTACAAGACGGCTTTATTGCACTCGGAAGGTGACGCGGCGGTGCGAGGCGCGAGTTTACGGAAATGGGCGACTATGGAATTCGGCGCGAAAAACTTCGAGGAGAGCGTGTCGTTGTTCAAGAGGTGCGTCTCGGTGTACGACGACGAGATTTGCGGTCACTCGTCGAATTCGTCGTCCTGCGATTATCCGCCCAAGGGCGACGTCATGAAGAATTTGGTCGAAGGTCGTTTGGTCGCGCTCCACGCGTGGGCCAAAGGCGAATTTAGGCGAGGAAACGTCGACGAAGCGAAAAGAGTTTTGCGTTTGTGCGCTGACCACGTGAACGAAGAGGAAACGAAACCGATCGCGATGGAACTTTGCGAGGCGGAAAATTGCGAGTACTCGTCTGAAATTTTCCAAGACGTGAAAATCTTGCGCGCGTCTGCGCACGTCGCGCATTTGTACGCGCAAATAGACGAATCGATCGGACAGTTGAAACCCGCTTTGCGCAAGTATCGCTTCGCGAGCAAACTATTCCCGAACGACGCGTACATTCTTCAATCGTTCGCGGAAGCGTTGGCGCGAAGAGGTCACGTGGTGAACAGCCGCAAGACGTTCAAGGACGCCATCGTAAAGTTTCCGACGAACCACGTTTTGGCGACGTCATTTGCCATCGCGGAGTCAAAGTTGTATAAATCTAAAGGCAAAGAATCGGTCGCTCGTTCGGAGTTTGCACGAGCGGCGTCGTTGGCCCCGTGGTCGGTTCAGGTTTGGTACTCGTGGGGTCAATTCGAGTACGCGAAATCGCACGTCGACGCCGCGAAGAGACTCTTTGAACGCGCCGTCGAAGCGGAACTCGGAAACTCGCGAGCGTTGATCGGTTTAGCCAAGTGCTACGATAAGATGGAATTGTTCGACCGGTCCCGAGAAACGCTCGAGTTGGCCATGCTTTCCAACCCAGACAGTTGGGGCGTCTTTCACGAGAGCGCGAAATTGTACGAGAAGCGAGGCAACGCGGCGAAAGCGTCGCATTTGTACAACAGAGCCAAAGCGCTCGGGATGAAATCGTCCGTGAAAAAGAACTCAAAAAACAACCTCGGCATCAACAGAAACAAGAACAAACGCGGCACGTGGGCGCCGGACGAGAGGAATAAGATGGAAGAGCAAGCGCAAATCGCGGTGGATAGAATCAGAGCGCGGAAATACGCCAGCGGCACGTCGACGAGCGGCGGTAAACGAGACCCCGTCGTGAAATTTTTCGACGAAAGAACTACCGAGTTGAATAATTACAACACCGACGACGACGATTATTACTATCGAGAGGCGTTTGCTGACGAGAACGACGATGACGACGAAGACGAGGACACTTTTCTGGTCGCGGAGACGACGAACACCGACGCCGGGGGCGGGTCCTCCTCGTCGTCGAGCCGAAGGTATAAGAAGAATAATTACTAGTAAGAGACGAGAAAAACATTGCCGCTGTACATTTAATATGAAAAACTGCACGTATAATTGATTGCACGCGAATACAAAATTAAACACAAACGCACGCGCGCGTGCATCATAGTCGTCGTCGTCGTCGTCTGTACGGATTAAGGATTATGCGTGAATGTACAAGTACTTCTCTTCTTTTCACATTATATATTGTATTTTTACGCAAAGAATGACTAAAGCGTGTGTGTGCCTCTCTCTTTCTCTCGTTCTCTCTCTCTCTTCTCTTGTGTACAAACAGATTTTGTTCATCGATGATCCTTTTATATGTACATGGTAACGTGGTGTGTTTCCTTATGTAATCATATATGTGCATTTAGTATTTCAGTACTTCCTCTCTCTTTTGTCGTCGTCAAAATCACACAATCACACGAACGCGTACGCGGAAGAGCTCGTCGCGATCCGAGCTTGAGATGATCTAAGAAGAGACGCTCTTTTACCGGGCAAACGTCTGGAATGCCGAGCCTGTCTGCTCCTCAAAAGCGCCGCATTGTTGCTCAAAGCCGCCACAGTAACCGTCGAAGTCGTCGTAGTTGCTCTCGCGCTAGTTGACGTTACGTTACCGCCATCGCTCGAAGAAGAAGCGGAAGCGGCGTAACTACTATCTTTACCTAAATCAAAGCCTTGGCTGGAGTCGTGCACAGCCACGGCTCTCCCGGAGATGTCGCCGACGCTCTTCTCCCATTCCGGGTCCCAGGCGACCGCCTCCGGCGTCGAACACGCGATGGATTTACCAAAAGGCACCGTTTTATACGCGTCTTGGCCGTTTTCGAATCCCGTCACGAAGTGTTCCTCGAAAATCGATCTCAACAAGTAATACTCCTTCGTCGTCGGCGGCGAAAGCGGGAAGCGTTCGGCTCTCTTGGCGAACTCTTCGTCCGATACTTTTTCCTCGGCGTGCGCTTTCAATCCGTCCACCCAATCGTATCCGACGCCATCGGAGAACTGTTCTTTTTGACGCCACAAAACCTCCTCCGGTAAATACGGATCCTCGGGCGTATCGAATGCTTTTCTCAAGATGTACTTTTCTAAATATTTTTTACCGTCTTGATCGAGTTTGTTCACGTCAATCATCTTGTCCAACGGCGACATGTTCATCGCGTAATTGACGACGGCTTTGGACAAAAGAGGCGTTCGTGCTTCGACGCCCCACGCCATGGTCATTTTGTTCGCTCTAGCTACGTCCCACTGGTGCAAGCGGCTCGTCTTTCTCGCGCACTCCTTGTGAAACTCCTCCGGCGACGGCGCCTTGTGAAAGTACAAGTATCCGCCGAATAACTCATCCGCGCCTTCGCCAGACAAGACCATTTTAAATCCCATGGATTTAATCGCTCGAGAGAGCAAATACATCGGCACCGACGCTCGCACTTGTTCGAAAGTCTCCAAATGCCAAACCACGTCCGGCAACGCGTCCAGCGCTTCCTCGGGAGTGAAATAAATTTCGTGGTGAATGGTACCCAAATGATCGGCAACTTTCCTTGCCGCTTTCAAATCAGGCGCGCCTTTGATGCCGATCGAAAACGAGTGCACTTTCTCCGTGCTCCCGTAGGTGTTTTTCGCGCTCGCTCGGTTTCTCACCGCGATCGAGGTGATTAAACTCGAATCTAATCCGCCCGAGAGTAAAACCGCGTACGGCACGTCCGACATCAATCGATCCTTCACCGCTTGGACGACTGTCTCCCTCAACTCTGATAAATCCGCTCTCTTCTCCGGAATGTACTCCACGTCCGTGATCCACTTCTCGTCGTACCATCTGGTCATCTTCCCTTCCTTCTCGTCTTTTTCTTTCACCCACACGTGACCGGGCGGAAACAACTGATAGGATTCCACCCCGGGGTCGTCGTGTAAGCACTTCATCTCCGAGGCGAACCAGTACGACCCATCTTTCCCTTTCGCCATGTACATGGGAATCTTCCCCATGTGATCGCGACTGGCCACGAGCCTACCGGTTTTCCGGTCCTCGATGACCGTGGCAAACATGCCGTCCAAATGTCTCGAAAACTCCTCCGCGCCAAACTTCTCGTACATGTGGCCAATCACCTGACAATCCGACTTGTTCGGGTGATCGATGTTAAATTCATCTCTCAACGATTGATGGTTATAAATTTCCCCGTTGGCGATGAAGCACGTCTCCTTCGACGCGTCCGTGTACAAAGGCTGCTCCCCGCTCTCGCCCGGCGCCACGATCGCCAATCGCTTGTGCACCATAAACGTTTGCGTCTTCGCGTCGTGTTCAAACTTGTCGATTTTGTACGAATCCGGCCCGCGATGGCGGAGACGCTTCGCCAGCTTATACATTCGCTCGCGGTTTTGCTTCGCATCGCCGGTCACGTAATGCACGGAGAATATGCCGCACATTTTTTGTTTGTTTGTTTTAAACTCTTTTCTTCTATTTCCTCGTTGTTGTCGTTGTTAACTTTTTTTTATCTCTGTGTTGTTATACGAGAAAGAAAGAAAGAAAGAAAGATATGTCAGCAGCGCTTCGTAAAAGGAGAAAAAGACGCGCGGCACGCGGCAACGAGACGACACACACACACACACACAGAGAGAGAGAGAGATGCAGAGAGAAGAAAGAGCCGCCGTCTCTCTCTCTCATCCGCGAAGAAACAAAAAAACACTCAATTAATTACCCCCCTTCTTCAGGCCCCAATTCTCTCCGAGAGAACAGATCCGAAACGAGTGGCGCTCTCGTCCCGGAGCACCAACAGAAACCTCCCCGAAAACGAACGGCAAACAACAACGCGATAGATGAATGAAAAAAGTCTCTGCTCTTCTTCGCTCTCGTCTCTCGATGCAACGAAGAACGGGAAAGAGAGAGAGAGAGAGAGAGATGTCTCTCGAGGGTTTTTTTTCTTTCCCCGAAAGGTTGCTTTTTACCTTTTTAGTATTATCCGCAAAGACTGCGCTCTCTGTCTCTCTCTCTGAACGGTGTGTCGCTCTTCTCTTTCTGCCAGGAGAAGGAGGAGGGAGGAGGACACGCGACGAGACGACGACGACGCGACGAGAGAACGACGGAGCGCTTTCCACACGCGCGCGCGCCTTTATATGTATGAAGTCGAGAGCGCAAAAATGCGCAGTTTTCTTCCCCAAAAGATACAAACCCTAAACTCCAAAGAAAGAGAGAAAAACCCTAAACTCAACTCGAATGTTAAACCCTAAATTGAATACAGAGAGAGAGACTCTCGCACGCGCTTCACGTTCGCACACCGCATAAGAAGAACGCGCATTAAAGCGACGACGCGCTTTACCAAAGCGACACACCAAGACGCGCGCTACTCTCTCTCTCTTCTTCCGTTCCTGCTGCTGCTGCTGTTGAGAGAGAGAAGAGAGAGAAGAGAGAGAAGTGAGAAGAGTGTCGTTGTTAAATTTGGAAACACACAACACGCTTTAGAAGAAGAAAGACACGCACCGCGAAAGCGCGCGCTTTAGAAGAAGAAAGAGCATATATATATATACATACATATATATAAGACAGAGAGAAGCGTTCTCTCTTCGTTTCTTTATCATGCGCGCATCAAACAAGAGAAGAAGAAAGAAAGTGTGATTTTGACTAATTAAGTGTGCACCTATACAACAGTCAATATGGAGGAGTCGACGAAAGCGGCGACGACGTGTCGCGTCTGCGCCTTAAACGCGTCCAAATACACGTGTCCTCGATGCAACTGTCGATATTGCTCGCACAAATGCTACACGTTGCACGGCGCGAAGTGCGTGGAGGATTTTCACGCGGAGAGTTTATCGCGGATGATGAAACGCGAGACGATATTTTCGTCGTCGTCGTTTGAAGAGGAGAAGGAGAAAGAGGCGAAGGTACGCGAGATGGAAGAGATGGTGAGAGAGTACGAGAGGCAGATGGAAGAGGACGAGAGGGAGATGGTTTTAAGGGAAAAGGTTGATGTTGGTGACGTTTCTGGTCGGTTGTTGAGAAATGAGGCGAGAACGGAGGAGGAGGACGAAGACGACGACGAAGACGAAGACGGAGAAGACGAAGACGAAGAAGACGGAGAATACTGCAACTTATCCGCGAAACTCATGCGCGCGTACTTAAGAGAAGATTTTGAAGATAAAGATTTCATTTCTGAGCGACATTTTACCGCGAGCGATAAGAAGCGTTTGGAGAGAATGCTGCGGAAAGGAGAGATTCGAGTCGAACCGTGGCGCGCGTGGTGGACGACGGGAGGAGGAGAAGAAGAAGGAGCGAACGGCTCGTCCTCGTCGCCGCACTTGTTATTGCGAGACGATGGAACGGCAAAGATTATTCAGCTCGACAACAAGAACGATGAAGAAAACGACGACGACGACGAAAAGGTTTCGTCGTTTCCGTCGCCGCCGACAGATCCGCTCCCGTCCTACGCGTCTCTGTTACCGAAGACGAACAAGAACAACAACAACACAGACAACTACAAAGCGAATGACTCGGCGGATGCGCCGGCAGCAGTGGCGGTGGTTACAGCAAAACAAAGAAACGCGTTTCGCGAATCAGTCGCCAGTGCGATTACTTTGTACGCAGTTATCGCGCGCGCGTTCAACGGCGATCACTTGTGTTTCGACGCCGCGATGACGTATTTGACGCATCGTCGTACAAATCAACGCGACGCCAAAGCAGCCGCCGACGACGATGAAGAAGAAAATGAAAAAGAAGATGACGAAGATGAAACGAACGACTCCGTCAACGCTCTTCTCGCTCTCGCCGTGTCTAAAGTTATCAACGCTCACACGCTCGTGCCGTCTGGATTGTTCTACGACGCCTCGAAATCGGGCAAAATTGCGGAAAATTTAGAATCGGACGCGTACGCGATGTTGCGCAATCGCTCGAAGAGAGTCCTCGCGATGGAAGATTTACGGTCGATGTTTCGCGCGGCGATCGAAGAATCGCACCATCATCACCGCGGAAACGAAGAAGAAAAAGAAACGAAAGAAGACGAAGAAGCGGCAACGAGAGCAGCAAAAAAGCAGTTTCGCTCGAACTGTCGTAAGATGGAGCGAGAGTTGTTCTTCGCCGAGTGTTTCGCCAACGTCAAAGACGAAGAGTTTTTCGGCTGCGTCGTCGCGGCCTCGAACGCAAAGCAACCGCGAAAAGAAGAAGAACATCTCGTCGTCGCCGCCGTCAAAGAATCATCATCATCATCATCAAAATCGCGTAAATATCCGAAAGAAATTCAACTCACGACTTCGAAAGAGTGCAATAAAATCGTATCCAACGCGTACGCGTTCGACTCGAATTCGGAACACATCTGTTTCGACATTCGGTCGCATTTAGGCGGTCACGTCTTTGACGGCGATCGCATTCAAGTCGTCAACATTCAGACGAAAGAGGTCAAAACGGTGTTACAAACCGTAAACGAGGCTAAATGTGGCGTAGCGTTGTTCCATCCGTTCGACGAGAATATTTTGTGTTGCATCGTCGGTCCGCAACACCCGACGAAAGAGTGGGATTACGCCGCGCATCATCGCCGCGGCTACGTCGTCGATTTAAACGATTCCGCGCAGCGAGAGACGAATGGTAAGCAAATTTCTCGGCAATCCTCCAATTTGGAGGCGAGAGATTTAATCAGTCCGTTCACAAAAGGTGCTTTGCGAGGCGGCACGCACGTGCACGCGTTCTCGCCGGACGGCGCGTTGGTGAGCATGACGTACGAAGACGCCATTTTAGCGGACAGCAAAGACGAGAACGTCTCGAAACGCAACGCGAGAAACATCGCGGTGACGATTCATAAAGACATCGTCAAAATCGATAAATCGAGGAACGACCGGAACGTGTCCGGTGGTTTCACCGTGTGCGTGACGGAAACGACTCCGGATCCGAAGCGCGGTTCCGACGAAATCTCTCGAGCGTACGAAGATTGTTGGATGGATTCGAGGACGTTATCGTTCTTGGGCGACTGTCGAGACGAAAAAGGCGATATTTTGACGGAATTGTTCGTCGCAGAGTTACCTCGAGACGTCGAAAAGCTGAAAGAAGACGACGACGATAACGGCGGCGAGGAGGAGGAAGAAAAAAGATTACTACAAGGCACGCTGACGTCGTACCCGAAACCGCCGAAATCGGTCAAGCAAAGACGCGTGACGCGGTCGTCTGGATGTCAAGGTTCCGTTCGATTTTGGCCTCGCGCAAATCCCGCGGACCCGAACACGATTTGCATCTTGCTTCGAGACGACGACAAAAACGACGACAACGAAAACGCGACCTCGCGCGAATCCTCGTCGTCCGCGTCCTCTGGATTCCAACTCCACCTCGTCGACGCGACGACCGGCGCCATCGAAAAACTCTCCTCCTTACGCGACGGAGAACAAGTCAACTCCGCCTTCTCCTGGTCACCAAACGGCGCGTTCATCTGTTTCGCGACGAGCGCGAACCGCATCGCGAGGACGTTCGCCGCCGGCGAAAGGAAAGGGCAGACGGAATATCTGACGCCTCCGACGACGCCTCCGACGAACGCTCGCGCTAACGACATCATCCGCCCAGAGTGCGTGTGCGTCTCGCCAAACGGGAAATACGTGTGCTTCGTCAAAACGATCGTCGAGGACGACGTGAACCAAATCTTCGTTTTAGAGCTGCTCTCTTCTTCTTCGGACGACGACGACGACGACGACGACGACGACGACGACAACGATTGACGATTGATGATTTAAGTGAAGAGGCGATAGAGAGAGAGAGAGATAGGCGGGCGCGAGCGAATAGTTTTGTAGAGCACGACATCTGTTTTAGGGTTTCACAATCATTTTCAAAATGTTTTACTTTCTCTCTCTCTCTCTCCACACTTCGAAGAAGAAGAAGAAGAAGAACGCGACGCGCGAAGAACGCATCCACATCTCGAAGAGCAAACCTGCGAGGCACAACACCGCCTCTTTTCTCTCTCTCTCTCTCTGGCGATTTGTTGCCTCTTTTTTACCGAGAAGAAGATTAAGAAGAAGAAGAAGTTTTGTTGTTGGGGAAAATTGGGAAAAAACGAATACGTACATGACTCCTCCTGAGAACAACGAATCGCGCTGTTCGTCGGTCGTCCTGATGGACATTCTCAAGCGCGCGCACGCGCACGTCGTCGATGCCGTGCGAGCCGACGAGAACGAGTACCTCGAATCTGCGGTCAGGAGTTACGCGTTGGCGATGGATTACTTCAAAACGTATCTCAAGATGAGCGAAATCGAAAAGAAGAAATACGGTGAGTAAAACGCGCGATGATTACATATACATGTGCATCATCAAAAGTACGACGACGATGAAGAGAGAAGGAATGTTTCACTCGAAACGACGACGACGATTTTTATTTGTGTTTCGATGACGCGACGATGTGTGGATTTTTTAATCCGCGCGCTCGCGCGAGCGCTCTCTCTCTCTCTCGCGCGTCTCTTCTCGGAGACTCTCGTATGCGTATTCCTACTTTTAACTGACCACCGCGTTTGTTCTTCTTCTTCTTCTTCTTCTTCTTCTTCTTCTTCTTCTTCTCGTTAATACGAATTACCACCATCTCTCTCACACAAACGCAGGCACGCGAGACGAGCGACAACAACTCGTCGGGAAAATCGTTCAGTATCAGAAGAGGTTACAAAAATTGAGACGAGATTTGATGCGAAAGAAGTACGACGAGAAGGACGAAGAGGAGACGACGACGACGACGACGACGACGACGACGACGATGAAGGAGAGAGACGAGAACAACAAGAATAACATCGAAGATGATGATGATGAAGAAGAAGAAACGACGACGGTTGTCGTGCAGTTGACGAACGCAACGACGGCGACAGAAAACGAGAAGAAAGAACGAGACGACGCGTTGCACTTGGAGACCATCATCGAAGACGAGGAGTTGCGGACTCTTGTAGAGAACAGCGACGACCGGGAAGAGAATCACGCGAGTGGCGGCGGCGGCGGCGATGTTGGTAGTATGAATAGTAGCGGGAGTAGTAACAGTAGCGGTAAGAAAACAACAAAGACTCTGACATTCGATCGATCGTTATCGGCCATGCCGCGGTTGATGAAAACCGTATCCGTCGGCGGATCCGGAGACGCTAAAGAAGACGGCGACGACGGGAAGCGAAGAGGAGGCGTCTTCGATTGGCTCTTGGACGCTTTGGATACTTTAGACGATAAGATTGCAGAGAAAGTAGAGCGCGCGGAAGACGCGATCTTTGACGCCTTCGAGGACGTCCAAGAGTCGTTCAAGAAGAACTTTTCGTTTCGAAAGAATACGACGACCGACGCGAAAGAAAATGAAAGTAAAAATGATGGCGCCGCCGCCGATGCTCACGAATCAAGAGCTGAGACAACAACAACAGCCGCCGCCGCCGTGTAAATGTAAATGTAAATGTAAATGATGGATGCGTGCGCGCGTAAAAATACAGCAATAAATTCAAACAAACAAACAATCGTTTCCTTCTACAACTCGGCGTCGCCTCGTTCGCTTCGCGTCTCTTCCCGGTACGCCTCGTCTTGTTTTCTCTGCGCCGCTTTCCTTTTGGTAAACGCGTCTTCGTCGAAAGGTTCCCATCCGCCTTTGATTTCCTCTTCTACCGACGTCGGTCTTCGCGTCGGAAACCTTTTACAAATCTTGGCGCACATCACTTCTCGAAACGCCCTCGTGTCTTTGTTTATAATCCTCTTAACGCCACCGCCGTTCTCCTCCGCTTTGTCGTCGGCATTCCCCGGCGACGGCGTGTTCTCGTAAACGATCGAATACATTTCCTCCTCGTCCAAACCGTCCTCGTTGCCATACACCATCTGCTGACAATACTCTCGCATCCGGTGCGACCAAAATCCACCTCTGCGCGTGGTTTCCAATGACATTGTCTGCCCTTTGTGCATCGTCTGCGGCAACGCCGTCAATCCGGGACCGTTCAAATAATTATGCCCGTCTTTCCCGTGCGTGACGCCGTAATACTCGCCCCAATACTCCTCGTTTTTACACGTATCCTCGAAACTCTGCTCGTACTGCTCGACTCGCAAACGTTTCTTCTCCGCGGCGCTTTTACTCCACTTCCCTTTTCCGTGTCTTCTCTCCGCGTCTCGAATATCGTTTACGATTTTGTGCGAAATCGCGTAACACGCGTCGCATCGCATGTGCGACGGAATTTGCATCGAATTCCGCTCTTCGTCCGATAATCCCGCGAAAATGCCACCGTTACTATCACCATCTCCGCCGCCGAGCAAAATCTCCTCTTTGTTCTTCGCGTCTGTCATCGTCACTTCTCCTGCGTTCGCGCGATAATAGAGAAAGAGAGAGAGTAAGAGAGAGATAGAGAACACGTTTGAATGTGCGAATGTATGCTCGCAAAAGTTTATTACGCGAAGCGCGCGCGCGTACACATCGACGCGCATACACACGAGAACACATTCGAATGTGCGCATGTGCGAAGAAGAAGAAAAACAAAAAGAAAAACAATCCACTACTCGTTCCTCGATGGTGCACGCGTGCACATCGACGCGCATAAAACGCGAACGAAAGATAACTCTGAACTCTCTGCGCGCAAAGCATACGATATGAGAGAGAGAGAGAGAGAGAAACAGAGTCGGCGGTCAAACCTTCGTTCGTATTTTTCTTATTTTTCTGGCCTCTTCTTCCCCCTTTCCCCGCTTCCGAGGAGGACAAAAAGAGACCAAAAACGATGAAAATCGCGAGGAGGAAGAGAGAACAAAGCAGCTCGGGAAGAGAAGTAAAAGAAGTAAAAGAAGAAGAAGAAAAAAGAGCGCCAATTCTTCTTCTCCCTCTTCCTCTCCCGTTCTCTTCGTTTCTTCCTCTCAAAGTCGTCGTCGTCGTCCTGTCCGTCATGAAATCCTTTTCTTCTCCTCTTTCTGCAGATTTTTTCCCAAGTGTAACTAACACAAAGTTTGTTTGTCCTAAACCCTAAACCCTAAAAGTGAAGTGAAACCCTAAACTTACCCTTTTCCAATTTGCTCGTTGGGGAAAAACGCGATAAAAAGAAACGCTCTGAATACGACGAAGAAACGCGCGTTGTGACGACGTAAACGGGCGAGCGAAGAGAGAGAGAGAGAGAGAGAGAAAAGTCCAGTGCGCTTTCTTTTCTCTTTCGCTCGCTTAGTCTTTCTCTAACGAGATAGAGAGATACACAGAGAGAGAGAGAGATGAAATCCTTCACCTCGAAAGAACGGAAAGAACTCCTGAAACGCTGGAACGAAAGTAATAATCGACGTCGTTCTTCGACGACGCTTCTTCGAGACAACAGGAACGGGAAGGAGGATGAGAGTAGTAATCGGCGAGACGACGACGACGAGAGAAATGGTGGTGCACCTGGTCGTCCGTCGATGATGAAGCGAAGAGATGAAGGAAATGTTGTTGGGGAAAAATCTGCAGGAGCTGTCGAATCGAGTTTTGAAAAGACGGACTTTGCGCGTCGCGCGCAAACGTCGAATGCTGCGCGAGATTTGAACGACAAGAACAACACTACTCGTCATTTTAACGAAGAATGCGAAGAAAATGTCGACGGGAAGAGGAGTGGTGGAAGGCAGAAGCGTAAATTGGGGTGGATGTGCGATGGCGAGGACGACGCGCGGAAAGGAGGAGAGAGGGGAACAAAGGAATCGTCCGAGAAGAGGAAGGAACGACGAGAAGAAGAGGAGGAAGAATTGTGGAGGAAGCAATCGAGAAGCGTTTGGTTGATGCGGACTTCTGTTTCTTCTTCTTATTCTTCTTCTTTGAGAGATGAGAAGAGTGCGTGTGTTGATAAGAATACCGCCGACGCGGCGGCGTTTGATGATGTTCCGGATCTAAAACGTGACCCTCGTCGCGAAGATGTCGCGGCGCGGCGCGACGTCGCGGGGGGCGAGGAAGAAGCGTGCGATGATGACGACGACGATGATGCTACCACTGCTGCTACTACTACCAACGAAATCACCGAGGAACAAAGAAGAAGAGTGGAAAATTCGAGACGCGCGGCGACGAGTTCAAAATCTTCGTCTTCGAAGAAAGAAGACAAGTATCTCCTCTACACGCAAGCGATGGAACGGCTGGCGAGTAAGATGAAAACGGAAAACGAGCAACAGGCGCATCAATCGAGACTGACGGAAGAAGCGAGAGCGAAGGAACACGCGATGGCGTTGAAATCGCTCGAGAAGGAGCAAATGTGTCGATCCAAGTTGGAGAAGGATTTGTCGTTGTTGAAGCAAAAGAAAGTCGCGATGACGAAGGAGCGGGATTGGTTTTCGAGGCGAGTCGAAGCGCAAGAGCGGGAGCGGGAAAAGTTACTCCGAGACATCGCGCAAACGAAATCGAAAAGTAGCGCGCTTTTGAAAGAGCAAAAGTTTACGATCGAGGCGCAAGGCGAGATGCTCGAGCAGTTGAGAAGAGAATTGGAAACGAGCGAGAAGATGGCTTTGGAGTGCGAGAAGAAGTGCGAGAAGATGTCGACGGAGCGCCGCGCCGCGGAGGAACGACTCGCGGACGCCAAAGCGCAACTGAAAGCGATGCAGGAGCAGAGCACGGATAAAGAACAAAACGCGAGAGCGATTTCCATCGCGCACGAGAAAGTCTTCTCCTTGGCGAAAGAGTTGAAGGATAAGGACGAAAAAGTTGCCAAGATGGAGGAGAAGAATACGAAGTTGCAAAGAGAAGTCGACGCGCGGAAGCGAGAGTTGGCGGAGATTCAAAAACAGTTGGAATCCGACGTAGAAAGCGAACGGAGTTTACGCGTCGACGCGGAAAAGAAAATGCGCGAGTTGATGAAGGAAATGAAATCGATCGAGGAGGAAAAAGAGAAGCGCGTGGAGGAGTTGAGAGCGTTGGAAAAGGCTTTACAAGGCGCGTTCGAGGAGAGAGACGCGCTGAAAGAGACGGTGCGCGAGCGAGAGATTGAAATCTTGAAACACTTGAAGATGCTCGAAGAGAAGGAAAAGATTGAAAACGAAACGATTGAAAAGTATTCGCAGTTGCAAGAAGAGATTGAATTGAGAGATTTAAAGGCGATGGAGTCGTACAATAACAACAACAACAACGAGGTGCAGCGCAAAGCGGCGGAGATTGATCGAAAGGAGCAACAAAATTCGTCTTCGAAACTGTCCTCGAACAATCACTCCAAAATGCTCGCCATCGAGCGACAAAAAGTGACCGAAGCGATGAAAGCGAAGCGATATTTAGAGCGGCAATTGCTTGACGAGAAGAAAAAATTGCAAGAGAAGGAGAAGATGTTGAAAGCGTTGGAGGAAAAGTACGCGAGCGCGGCCAAACGCGTCGTCTCGGACGACACGAAAGCCGAAGAAGAGATGAAAGTACTGACCGAGAAAGTCTCGGAAATGACCAAAGAGATTCGCGAGAAAGACGAGCGATTGCAAGCGAACGAGGAGTTGTTGAGCAGAATGCACTCGGAGAAGAAGAAGCGCGACGGTGAACTCGAACGCATGCGAGTCTCGTTGACGGAGAAGGACGAGGTTGTGAAAAAGTTGGAGGACGATTTGAAATCAGAGGTGCAAAAGAGCAGAAACAACATTATTAGCAATAGTAGCAACAACGACGGCGGCATTAACACGCAGCAACACGTATTTATGATGAAACAAAAAGACGCGATGATCCAATCTGCGCAATCGAAAGTGGCCGCGTTGGAGGAAAAAGCGAAGCAATCGAGCGCTACCGAAGAAAGCTTGCGCAAAGAGTTGGAACAGTTGCAAAAGTTCGAGCGAACGGCAAAAGCGGAACGCGAACATTTGGAAAGGCAGTTGAAAATGGCGGAGGAGAAAGAGAAGAAGTTATCGGCACATGTGGACGCGATGAGCGCGGATCGGGAGAAATCTTCCTCCAACGCGGCGGAGCTCTTCGAGGCGAATCGTCGGTGTTTAGATTTGAGAGCCAAATGCGACGCGAAGGATAAGGAACTGGAAGAGACGCGTGTGAAGCTCAAGGAGATGAAAGAAATGTACGAAAACGAGCAAAAGATGCACTTGGCGACCCAGGAATATTGCGCAATTTACGTCGAAGATTTGGTGGAAGCCGCGGTGGAAGCGCAGGAGACGATTATCGAACATCAAACGACGATTGAGACGAACAGAGAGGAGATGGAACGGTTACAAACGAATTTGACGAACGCGGAGAAGAAGTGCGAATTAGCGTCATCGGAAGCGCAAGCGTTGAAAGCATCTTTGGAGAATACGCAGACGGTGTTGCACGCTCGGGTCGAGGAAATCGAACGGTTGCGCTCGCAATCGACGAGCGAGAAAGAGAACATGTCTTCAAAGCTCATGTTTTTGGAAGACGAAACTGCGAGTTTAAACTCCAAGTTGCAAGAGAAGCAAGCGAAGCTGAACAAAGCGCTAGGCGACATCTCTAAATACCAACGAGAATCCGAGCAGTCTAAGCGACAACTGGATGCATTTCGCGCGTCTAAAGAAGTCACGGAAGAGCGGTTGCGCGAGGAACAGGACAAGTTGCACAAATCCGAACAAAACTGCGAACAGTTGTCAGACATGTTGAGAAAGAATGTCGAACGACACGCGAACGTGTTGAGCGCGAACGAACGCATGAAAAATATGGAAATTGAGGATTTGAAAGAGACGTTGAGAGCACTGGAGAAGAAAGCGAAGAAGATTGCCGAGGTGGTGCACATCGACAAGGCGTTTTTTGACGGATTGGACGTGGAGGCGCAATTAATTGTGGAAGCTTTTTGCGAGAAAAGTGAGAACGTGTCGTCGCCGACTCCGTCGAAGATGATGATGAAAGCCGATGGTGTCAAGACACCGATGACGGCACCGTCGGCGAATCGAGGGCACTTTGTCTCCGCGCCTTCCTCTCCCGCGGACAGATTTCAAACGCCGAAAACGTCCATGCAAACAACCTCGCGATTAGGTCGAACAACGATTGCAACGGCGGCAAAAACAGCGTCAAAAAGTGCTGGGAAACCAGTCACGTTTTCGTCCGCTGGTAAACATCATCACAAAAGTCACGTCTCCCAACGCCTTTGGGGCATGGTCTCGGAAGCGTCCAAAATCAACGTCGATTTACAAGGGTTAGCCGAAACCGCCAAGAAGCGATTGCAAGAACATCAAGAATCGTTGAGCGCGAAGAAAAGCAACAAAACCACCAACAACAGCGCGGTGAAAGCGTTGCGTCTCGATGTCAACGGAGGAGAAGATTCCGGTCAAAAACCAAAACCGGCGGGCACGCCTTCGAAGCTTCGCGTGTTGCAGCCGGTTCCGTTCAACGTGCAGTAGGAGAAGTATTTGTAATTGTTACCATATATTAAGAGCATAGCATTATATATGTATGTGTATGCGTGTATATTTATTTCACCGCTCGATAGTTTTCGCCTCTCTCGCGATCTTCTTCTTCTTTCTCAGCCGAAACGCTTCGATTTCTGATCTCGAGAAAAAAAAAAATTATGAACACGAATAACGACATCGAGAGCGACGAGCATTACGACGACGCGATGATGACCATGAATGAGGAGGACGACGACGGGGGCGGCGAAGAAGAAGGAGACGAAGACGAAAACAACAGATGGGCTCTGTGCATAGAACACGGCGGCGGCGAGCAGAGAAAGGAGGAGGAGGAAAAAAGAAAAGATCCACCGGAGTTGATTCCGTTGAACGCAACCACCGATGAAGGACGCGCAGCTTTACACGCGCGGAGAAAAATGAAGACGATGCGATACGACGCGGTGCAAAAAAACGGGTTTCCCGCGGTGCAATCGGTATCGGTTGGGACGCAAACCGACGGCGACGAGGAGATGTTTGACGATAACGATGCCGAGCAGCAAAATCAACGACGCGTATCTTCTCTCGGATTGAACGATACGAACGCGGGGTCGACGCCGACGAAGAAGATTGTTCTCTACGACGACGTCAGTTCGGAGGAAGACGGAGAAGTTCAAACGGCGGCGGTGAAGAAGAAGACAAAGAAGAAGAATTTGTCGCTTGAAACCGCGGATACTACTTTGCGCGAGAAGAGAGGTCACTGCGGTTTCGGCGTGCCGGGTTTCGCGGAGAGGCAACCGCTGCACATGGAAGAAGAAAGTGAAATTGAAGAAGAAGAAGAAGAAGAAGAAGAACATTTCGTTTCAGCCGCGAAACGAAACCGCGAACTAAACGCGCTCATCGACTACAACAAAGGTGGTAAAAAAACATCGAAATCCGCGCACCGCAATCGAAGAGACGTCTTCACTCCATTCGCCTCGAATCCAAACAACAAAATACTTTTAAAACGCATCATGATCAAAGCCGGCAACAACGCTCGATTCTTCCTCTCTAAAGTTTCGAAACCGTTCAGAAAAGTAACTCTTCGCGAGTTTGGTGCGATGAGCTCCTCGGACCTCGAGCAAGGACGAGTCAAAGCGGTCAAAATTTCCGAGCTCGAATCCCCCGCGCAATTCGCCTTATGCGTCGAACACGGATTACAACTCAACGACCTCGTCTTCGCCGCGCTTGCAGACGGCGGTCGACTCGAACTTTTAAAGTATTTACACGAGAAAATACTCCCGGGTAAAATCTATCACTGCTCCCTCGCGGTTGAATACGCGGCACAAAACAACCACCTCGAAACCCTCAAATACTTGATCGAATGCCACGACGCGCCTTTGTGCAAAGACGCCTGTTGGAGAGCCGCGTGGAAAGGCGCCGCGGACTGCGCGCGATACTTGATCCTCGAGCGCAAGTGCCCGTTCGACAGAAACGAGTGTCACGACATCGCCTACCAGTACGGCCACTTCGACTTGGCCAGGTGGATTAAAGAGCACTGAGTTAGAGAGAGAGAGAGAGAGAGAGAGATATGATTTGATCCGATCGATTGCGCGTATTTTTTAAAATCCTCTTCATCTCCCTCATAACATTCAACCAAAACACAACACACACGCGCGATAATAATGATCCTCTCCTCTTCGCATCTGATCCCTTCGAGAATACAAAGAAGGCGACAAAAAACAAAGAACAGCATCTGCTGCGCAACGTGCTCGCACTCGCCGAGAGGCGAACGGACGGCTTCGTCTTCATCATCCGAGCGCGAAGATATTCCCCTAGTCACATTAGGTGAAAATCAATCGAACGCGAGAAAGCGGTCTCGACGCGAAACGAACGGGATGTTGTTCTCCTCTCTCGCGATCTCGATGTCAACACCGACGACGTTACTAAATGCCGAACCGTCTGAAGCGTACGGATTGAACAAACCGCCCCCGGAAGGGGTTAAAATCGGAGGAAAAGAAGGAGGTGAGTTGAGGAGCTTTTTAGGCATAAAAAATTCGAGTAAAAAAGAGAGATTCGAAGAGAGCGAACGGAAGAAACGAGAAGCGATTAAAATCAGAGAAGAGAAGGAACAAGCGTTAGAGGACACCGCGCCGTTGATGACTTTACCGTCTGGAATTCAGTTCCGAGAATACGACGAAGGTAGCGGATCCAAAAGGTGCAAGAAAGGGTCGAAAGTTTCGATTTTGTTTAAAGTGTATCGATTGAGTTCGGGCGCGTATTTTAAATATTCTTCCGGTGGGACTCCCGTCTTATTATGGGCCAGAGGGTACGGAAGTGAAGGTTTGGACGACGTTGGCGTGCCGTATTCTTTTGTTTTAGGCGAGGAGAACAGTTTGCCGAGAGCAGTCGCGCCAGTGGTCGTGGGCATGCGTCAAGGCGGCGTGCGGCGGGTGTTGATGCCGCCGAATTTAGGTTACGTGAACGATTTCGTGCAGCCGCAGCCGGACTCGTACGGCGCGAGACGGCGGTTGGAAAATTATCGCGACGGTCCTTTATTGTTTGAAGTGGAAGTCGTATCGATTAAAGACCCCGCGCCTTCTTCTGAAGAGGAGGATAGTTTAGATTTGAAGGAAGGGGAAAACGGCGGCTTCAAGTTGCCTTCGGCTCCGACGCTGCTCGACAGATGATTTGTGAATATTAATGGAGTAATACAAACGCGCGCGCTACTATATCTATTATGCTATGTGCTAATTAACTAGCTCAATAATGTACGATGTGGCATTTATTACCCTTCCTCTGCTTCGTGCTGTTGGAAAATAAATGACGAAAAGAAGGAGAAAACGTCAGTACGAAAAAATGAAAAAACACACTCATCGAATGTAATCGCCCGGTTGGCACAGTGTAAACCATCAGAATCGGTCAACCCCGCTTCCTATCATGAGGGCAGAAATGATCGATGTGAGACGACATTGGACAGATTCGCTCAAAGCTTAAAGCTAACGAAACCGTGGCAGACGTCTACAACAACAAAAGAAAAGTCCGCGCGAACCGATGGAGAGTATACGCGCTTCTTGACCCAACATCCGCGAGGGTAAAACGCAGCGTTGCAACATAAAGCGCCCTAGAAATCGAATTCTACTAATTTAGCACGCAGACCAGGGCTCGCTCGATGACACTACAAAACATCGAGCAGCCCGGGGTAAGTCGCGTGCGAATAGAAAAAAAGAAAAGAAAGAGGTTGAAAATGTGCCAGCAGACAGGTCGACGCGAGCGACCCGCGTAAACGCAGCATCTCGTATCGGTTTAAGATCTGGTCTAAAGTATGATCTATGCTTCGGTCGAACGGCGAACGTTCGGTTTAAAATAATCGAACGTTCAGATGTCCGGCGTACAAGCAATCCTCCGCGCCAACAACAACGTAGGAACGAGCTCGCGAACGAGACGACGACGACGAAGAAGAAGAACGAGAAACAGCACGCGCGAGAGAGAAAGTTTCAAAGAGAGGCCACGAGAAAAAGAAAGGTGGTCGCACCTCTTACATTATCCATAATCTCCGCTCCTAATCGATCCATCCATCGATCCATCGATTTTCATCAAGAGTGACTCAAAAACTTCACCGAAACCCAATTCCAATACGCGTAAAACACCGTCACCGGGACGGAGAGTAAACACGCGAACAGAACGTTGTTATCGCTCAGCACCAAACTAGTAGCGACAGACGATGCATCATCGTCGTAACAATACCGAAGAATTGGTTGAATCGCGCACGCGAAGAGCAAATACGCGGAGGAGGAGAAGAGGACGAGTCCGACGATATTCGCCGCCGAATTTTGCATCTTTTCTTAATAAATCGATTTTTGGAAACGCGCTCTCGAGCTATCACCTTCGCCGCGCGTGTGTATGTAATCGCGCGCAGAAGAAGAGAGATATTACTTCTCGCTTTCTGTTCGCGTGCGCTTTGATTTAGAACGAGAAAAGAAAGGCGCACGCGCGCTGTGCTCTTTGGGGAAATTTTGAGAACTCAACTTTTTCTTTTTACTTTATATGCTTAGGGTTTCACATCTAGTTTTCCCGTCTCACACGTCACTTGCTGCTGCTGTGCCCGCCACCTCTCCTTCTCCCTTGCCTGCGCTCTAACCTCCACGGGACTTCCTGGTGGCCTTTACTGACCGCGTTCGGATCGCATTTCGCTCGGCTCGGGAGTTTGACTTTTTTGAAATCGTTCGCTTCTTTACACGCGTCGCAAACGTCTTTGGCTTCGTGGCACTCGGCGACGCACGGTTCCGCGAATTTGATGAATCCGTGCTTGGCGAGCTCTCGGATGACGATCCATTCGGTGTCATCTCGCTCGACGTTCGCGGGGACGTCGCATGGGTCGTAGTAGTGGTATAAAGTGCCGTGTTGGGTGGAGACTTGGAAGCCGTAGATGGAGACGGAGTGGCAGCGTTGCAACGCTAACAAGATGCCGTACAAACCGGAAGTGGCCAGAAAGTTAACCTTTTGCGCGACGTATTCCACGAAATCCGGCGCGAACGCGTAGAGTTTCAACGGTTTCTTCTGCTTCGAGTTCCAAAACAAACCTTTAATCGCGCTTTTCGCGCGGAAGTGGATTAAAATGCTCTCGTCTGTCTTCGGTTCGTGGAAGCCCCAGTTTTGGGTGTTGGTGATTCGGTACGTCGTTTTCGAGCCGACGTGCTTTTCAAAACCTCTCGTCGGAGCGCTGTTGAAACGAAACACCATGTCGTGCTCGTCGATGTCGCTGCCGTGATCGTAGTTCAAAACGATCCCTGAAGAACCCACGACGGCGCACGTGCCGAAAAACGAGCGTCCAATTTCATCACTTTTCGGCAAGATTTTCGCAAACTGAGAAAAGAGCGGCTCCTCGTTCGGAACGAGAACGCGATACCCGCCGTCCGGATCTTTCTCTTTCCCGGGCAGCGTCACCGCCACTTGCTTATCTTTCAAAACTCGGTCTCGATTGATGGCTAAATCGCCTTCGAACTCGCCCGTAAACGTCTTCAAGCAATCGAAATCTTTAAACTCTTCCGGCATCGGTTTCGCCCGGTCGCAACTTTCACCCTCGTACAACGCCGAACACAAACACTTGCCCAACTTCTCGCTGTACGCGCCGTGCTTCCCGCATTTGCGTTCACCGCGACCGCTAGTCCTCCTACTACTACTCTCGCTATCGTCTACGTTTTCGTCTTCGTCGTCGTCGATCGTCGCCACGAGCGAATACGGACTTTTCTTCGCGCTCTTCCCTGATCCACTACCACCGCCACCGCTGCTATTCTCGTTTTCGTCGTCGTTATTCCTCTCCTCTCCTTCCTCTTCGCCGTGCTCGTCGTCCTTGTTCTCGTATCTATTGCTTTTCCATGATTTTTCATCGCCTCCACCAAAGCGCCAACTCCCTCCGCTCTTCTTCTCCTCCTCCGAAGACGAGTAAAACGAATGACTACTGCCGCTTTGGTGATAACTCGACATCGAACTCTTCTCGTCGATTCCCATTAAAATTCCATCGCTTTCTTCGCCAGAATACCTCTCTCCGCCTTCGTTTCGCGTCAAAAGAATCAGCGTTCCAATCACGCAGACGAATGGAATCCATCGCTTTATCGCTTTCGACGACGACGACGATGAAGACTGCTTTCTCATCGCTCCTCTCCGTGACAAATCGACAAAAACGAAAGCGTTTCTTTCGTCGTCTTCTTCTCGGGGGTTTTGAAAGAACAAACCGCGCGCGAGATTTATTATTACTATGCGTGTGTTTTGCGTGCTTTTGAAGTGAAGATTAGTCTCTCAGATGTGAGAGAGACAGATAACGCGACGATGGACGCGCGAGACGAAATCAGAAGCGATTAAGAATAATATTAAGCACTTGCGATGTGACTATATTTACGTGCGCGTGTGTACGTACGAAATCTCCTTCTTCTCTCTTCTTTTTATTCTCTATACTTCTCTCTAACCGAACACGTTCGCGTTCGCGTCTTCGTAAAACGCGTTGTTTCGAGGCTGTCTGTTTTGCTTTCCCGAGCCTCTTCCTCCGCCGCCACCTCTTCCGCCGCCACCTCTTCCGCCGCCACCTCTTCCGCCTCTCCCGCCGCCGCGCGCGCCTCCCGCATTGTTTCTCGAGGATTCCTCGAACGCGAATTTCTTCAGCTGCACCGGTCGCGGGTAGTCTTTCGAATCCAACTCTGGGAGGAATTTTCGACAGTATTTCATTTGCGGGTCGTAATCTTTCGTTTGTTTCGGGATGTTGAATTTATTCACGCGGCCTCGAGTTAATCCGGCGGCGGCGACCCAGTTGCCCCAGTTCGAGGCCGGGTCGTAATCTAACAAGAGGAATTCAAACCATTCCGCGCCCATTCTCCAGTCGATTCTAGCGTCCAAGGCGAGCCAAGACGCGACGTTTTGTCTCCCTCTGTTGCTCATCCATCCGGTGAGTTTTAATTCGCGCATGTTCGCGTCGACGAGAGGATACCCGGTCGTGCCGGTGATCCACTTCTCGAATATCTCGTCTCGTCCTTCGTGTTCTGCCGTCCACGGGGGCATTTTTCCGTTGGAGCCGATCCCGTCGAGTTTGAAGATTTTCGTGCCGTGCCTCAAAGCGAAGAAGCGGTAGAAATCTCGCCACGTCAACTCGAAAATGACCCAATACGTCGATTTGTTCTCCACGCGTTCTTTCTCGTATTTACGAATTTCGTTTTCGATGAATCGAGGAGAGACGCAGCCTAAAGCTAAATACGGCGCTAACTTTGTGCTCTCTAAATCTTCGAGCATGCCGTTTCTGGTGTCGAAATACGTCGCGATGGCGTCGGTTTCGAACAAGTATCGCTGCACTCGTTTCAACGCTTCGGATTCGCCGCCTTTGAACGAATAGACCGGAGTTATGGAGTTGTCTTTCGGAATCGCGGCGTGCATTTGTCGAGCGTCCTCGCTCAGAGGAATATCTTCGATCGTAGGTACGAATTGCATTTCCTCCTCGCTCACGTTTGACGGCGACGCTTTCTTCAATCCTTCGCTCACCTCGGCGTCGTTCGCCGGTTTTCTCACGGACACTTTGCTCTCTACTTTATTCTTAAACTGCGTAAATTGCGTCGGTAAATCATCCAATCCGTTCTGGTAACACTTACCCGACTCGAAAACGTCCTCGTAATGGTACAACGTGTTATCCCAAACCAACTTCAACTGTTTCGCCCTCCGCTTCACTTTCCTCTCCAACTGTTGTTCGTCCTCGCACGCCTCTCTGCTGGCGACGACGACGTCCGCGTTTAAACCCTCCAAAACGTCCTCCGTGCGGCCAATCTTAATCAACAAATCCGAACCTAATCGCCTGTATTGCTCTTTTAAATCTAAAACCGATTCTAACAGAAACTCCGCTCTCCGCTGCGAACACTTCGGCGCGTTCGTGAGACTGTTGCGTATTTTACGAGAAAGTAAATAATAATAATAATAAAGGTGAGTAAACGCAGGGAAGGGTTTGTCCAAAAGAAATCCACGCATAAACGAAAAGCTCTCGAAGAAGAAGAACGACGACAACGCAAAGCGCACACACTCGCGCTGTTGTTGTTATTCTGTAAAAGCGTTCAAATCGAACGTCCGCGCGCGCGCGTACCTTTGTTTCCTCTCGGCATCAAATCCTTCGGAATTTACCGAGAAGAACCGCGGATCAAAAATGTACGTCGGCACGAGCTCTGCAGCCTCCGAAGAAGAGCGACATTGCTTTAAAGCTTCGTGCAAGGTCAAGTTATCGTGCACGCGCAAATCGTTTCGGTGCCACAAAACCACTCTTTTCTTAATCGTATTATTCGTCTGGCCTTCTTTTGATGACGACGACATCTTTGCAATTAATTTACTATTCTTTCTTCTGCTCTCTCCTTCTTCTTCGCGAGAAAGCGCGAACGCGCGTCGTCTTCCCGAGACGGACGGAAGAGAAGAAGAGACGACGAGAACGCTCGCGGCTGGTCGGCGACAGATGCCGACCGAGCGGTTCAGGACGGAAGGGAGAGAGGAGGACGTGATGGTTATTCGGGGAAGAAAGTGTGCACTTTATCCAAAAAAAAGTAACGATTTCTCTTGTTCGCGTGATTTGAAAGATGACACTATTACAACGATATGGGATATACGACATAATTCTCAGTCATATATGTGCATAACGAATGTGATAAAATCTAAAACAACCACCCTTTGCAGACTCTCTCTCCGCATAGACACTCGACGGTTTGTCTCAACTTGTGGCATTTTTTGTGCGCCCCGCCGGCGCCGTCGTCCATGATGTACTCGGCGCCGTCGTGCCTTCCCGGCGAGTAATCGATGGTTAACTGTTCGCCTTTTTTAATGTCTTTGCAGGCGAAAAACGCCAATCGAGGCATGAATTTCATGGTTTCGACGAGGCGTTCTTTTTCGGTCGGCGCGTTTCGCGGATTCGAGTATTTGTTGTTCTTTTGGGCGTTGTTCGGTAACTCCAAGGTGGTGCAGTTTGGCGAGCAGGAGTGGTTGAAGAATCGACCGAAATTGCCGTTGTGCGTCGGATCGATGGAGTATCGTTTGTTGTCCACCGCGCCGGTGATGTCGTGTAAATAGTAATACCCTTGCTCGACGTACTGAACCTCTCGAGCTTGCGCTTCCTCTCGGGTTAGGATTTCGCCGACGTATTCGCATATGAAGGAGCCGAGAGAAATGTCTTCCGTCGCGCGGATGCCGAAACCGACTCGTTCGTCGGCGCATTTGAAGACGTGGAATTTGAACGCGACCATTCCGCAGTCGATGCCTCTGGTCGGACACATGCCTTTGTTAAAATCGTGGACGTCGTTTTCCGTGACCGGATCTTCCTTATTGCTCGTGAAAATCTTTGCCAAGCGTCTGCAGGAACAACTCGTGTAGTATCTCTCTTCTTCGATGATTTTACCGTCCGACGAGCGCATGAATCGGTTGGTGATGTAATTGAACGGTACCGGTACTTTTTCGCAAACGGTATCGCCGGTGACGTTCTTGGACCATTCGACTATTTTTTTCTGGCACTTGGCGTTATCGTCACCGCTATTGTTGTTCGTCTTTTTCACTCCCATCCCCGCTGCCGCCGCGTGAAATGCAGCCGCTAAGTTTTTGTTTCCGTCGTTGGTGATTTCGTGCATCGCCTTCTCTTCTTCTTCTTCTTTTTTAATCTCTACTTCAACGCCGCTATTATCTTTCTTATCTTTCTTCATCATCGAGAAGAACATCTTCGCAATTTTTTCCTCTTCCTCTTTCTTCTTCTCCTCCTCCTCGTCGCGCTCCGCGGAGGAATCTCTCTCTCTTTTCACTCTGTCCACACTTTTACCGCGGCGACTGCCATTTTTACCGCTCTTCTTCATCGCGTCGCCGATATTCTTCGCCGGATTCTTAAACGTCACATTTTTACACCGCCCTCGACACGTATCGATCGAACAAAACAAATCTCTCCTCTTGTTGCTCTTATTATTATTATTATTACAATCGTTACTCCCCGCGCCGCTCTCCCGAGAACTTCTGTGAAACAAATCCGGATTCACCTCTAACAAAGTCTCCACGTGTATCACGTGCGAAGTTCCGTCCCACGCGTACAAATCTTCGCCCTTATCTTTGCTAGCTTTCTCCAGCCACTGCACGCCGACGCTGTTCTTCTTCGCGTGGATTTCGATGATCTGTGTTTAGTAGAGAGGTTTCATCAAAAGAAAACAATCGACGCGGGAGGTCAGAGAGACAAAAGAAAGCGCCGTAGTACGCGTTCGAGCGCGCGAAGACGCGAGCACAAAACAACATTTTCTCACATCATTTTTTGAGAGAGAAAGAAGCGAAAACAACAACGCGAGGTCAGAGAAAAGAGAGAGCGAGAGAGAGAGAGAGAAAGAGTAGCAGAGAGACGTTGTCGCGAGTAATCTCGCGTCTTTTCGAGAGTGAAAGAAGCGCTTTTCTCTTCTTTTGAAAAGAAAAAGAAAGAAATCCAAAGCGTGTAGTCTTACCCGTCCAAACCATTTCTGTTTCTCGCCGGATTCGACTTTTACCCACGCGTTTATCGCGCAGTGCTGTTATGCGTTGTTGGTGCAACGAACGGAGAGAGGAAGAAAACGAGGAGAGGATTAGTTGTATGCGCACATCGAGAGAGAGAGAGAGAGAATACGCGCGCGCGAGAGAGAGCGGATTGTATCTTTTAAAAAATTCGAGAGATGGAGAAAGTAAAAAACCACGCCAGCGACGAATATCTTCTCCTAAAGAGAGAGAAACAGAAACAGAGAAACCTACCGAAACGTGTATCCTGTCGCTCTTCTTCGGCATCGCGTTTCGTGCGTTTCAAGCTCTGTGGGTGGTGCGTTTTGCGTTTGTTTTTTTATGTCGTGAAAATTTTTGTGTTTTTCAGAGAAAAGATTTTTTCTACTCATCACTCACTACGAACAACAAAAGATTTAACACACATGCAAAAAATACGAGAGCGTTCGCGAGTAGTGTTCAACGCTTCGCGCTTCATCGTTTGTTTGTTAATGTGTTTGTTCGTGCGCTCCTCGCGAATAGATGAATTGCAGTGCCGCGCGCAACTTTCGGTCCTCGTATCGCCAACCTTCTGGTAAAGGACAGTCGTTGTCGAGGAGGTATTGTAAACATTCGGAGTGGTTGAACTCGCGCGCCATTCGCACGGCTTCGCAATCCCACGGCGCTTTGACTTCTTCGTGCAAGTACTTCAAACACTCCAAGTGACCATACTCGGCCGCCAGCGAACACGCACTTTTGTCAAATTTATCGTATTCACGCTCGACGAGATATTCGAGGATGTGGAGATGACCATTTAAAGCCGCCTCGGAGGCAGTTACCGAACCCCACGGCGCTTTAACGTCTTCGTGTAAGTATTTGAGGCACTCGAGATGACCATTTCTGGCAGCATTACGACACGAAGACGCATCAATGGGACACTGGTTTGCAACGCAATACTTCACCATTTCCAGATTACCTTGTTCTGCGGCCACGGCACTCGTCTCTTCATCCCACTCACACTTTTTCTCTTCTCGTATCCACTTGAGCAACTCGAGTTTATTCGTTTTAGCAACTTTCCAGGAGAAGTCTCGTGCGATCAACCATACTCCCCCTAACGATCGATTCGTCCACGCGATTTCCAAAGTAGATATCGACAACATTTCGCTCACTCTGAAACTCCATTTCAACTCTCTCTCGCGAGATGATCTCTTAATCAAAGCTCTCGTCTCCGCATTCACTCCGTACAAAAACTTCACCTCGTTTCGATTCAATCTCGGCAAAATGTGCTCGAAACAAATATCGTCGTCATTCATGATCAAATCCCACAGCAACGACGCATCTCTCTCCCCGATCCGTCGTTCCCACGGTCGCGTCGACATGATGCCAACAATTTGCGCTCTCGTCTGTACAAAGAACGAGAAGTTGTTCACCAGCCGCGCGCGCGGAAAGAGATCTATGTGTATGTGTATATATTTTTTTTCTCGCGAGATCTCGCATGTCATGTCACGTCACTTCTTCTTTTTGTTGTCGTTGTTGGGGAAAAAAAAAAACGGAAATTTCGAAATTTCCCCAACCCCCCAAAAAGAAAACGCGCGCTTTGCGCCGCAAGAGCGCGAGTCAAACACACTATAAGAGAGCAAAAGACGAGACGCGTCGCAAAATGAAGCGTCAAAGTTCACCACCAGCCGCCGGGGCATCATCATCGCCGTCGTCTTCTCCTTTGACCAACAAAAAGAAGATCACTAAAATCTGCCACTCGTCGTGCTCGATATGTCTCGACGACGACGTTTCGGAAAATGAAATCGCGTTTTTAGACGGGTGCGTCTCGCACGAGTTTTGCTACGCGTGCATAAAAGAGTGGACGAAAACGTCGAGGAAGAAGAAAAGAAAGAGAAGCGATGACGGGGATAACTCGTTTTGTCGTTTGCGATGTCCGACGTGCAGGAAAGAGTACGAACGGATTCGAATGAAGACGACTTCGGAGTTGAAGTTTTTGAAGAAGAAGAAGGAAAAATGTGGAGAGAGACGAGGAGAGACGAAGGAAGCGAGAGAGGAACGACGCGCGAGAGAGCGCGCGAACGGCGAGAGGAAGGACTTTTCGGACGACGAGGAGGATGATTTGAGCGGCTCGGAGATGGACGACGCGAATAACAACGAAGACGACGACGAAGAGGAGTATTACGAGAACGACGTGCACGATTTAATCGCCGCGGGCGAGGCGTGTCACATCTGTCGCGAATACGACGTGGACGAAGACGGGATACTGTTACTTTGCGACGGATGCGAGCGCGCGTGTCACCCACTGTGTGCGGGGTTTGAAGAGAGAACAACCGTGCCGGAGGGGGACTTTTTGTGTCCGGAGTGTCATCGAGTGGCGATGAGACACGCGAACGTGAGAGTTCGAGGGAACGATTTTCAGAGGAAATACGTCGAGTTTTACATGAACAGAAGGGTTATTCGCGCGAATAATAATAATAATAACAACAGCAACAATAGAAATAACACTAGAGGCAATAGCGCCGCGCACGCGATAGATTTACTCTCGTCTTCAGAAGACGACGAGTATAAGATAATTTGATGATAATTTTTTTCAACGTTCATAGATAGGTGTATTATATATGCTTTCCTCCGCACGGAGCTATAAAGAATCTATATTTATACTTTCTTTTAAACTAAATCAAACTTCACGGGTTTCCCGACCGACATGTGCATGTTCTCAAACGCGATGCACACGACCGGCTTGCCTTGAATGACGCCTGTCAACGCGTCGCTCGTCTTTCCATCATCCATCATTTCAATCGGTTTGGACACTCGCACGTTCGCGTTCATCTCCAACGAGTACTTCATCAAGTCCGGACACGTTTTCGTTCGACCGCTAAACGAGGGTAAAAACATCTTGATTCGCGGCGCGACTATTTTCTTAGGCGCCAGAGGTAAGCGCATCGCGCAACATTTCGAGTTCTTCTTCTCGGAGACGTCGACGATGTGATGATGATGATGATGATTTTGTTCGTCCTCCTCGTCTTCCTCCCGTCGCCACCACGGACGGTGCGTTTTGCCATTTCTGCTATCCTTGCTATCACTACTCGCGCTCATCGTCTGCAAGTTACCAAATCCGGGCAACAAAATTGTCGCCAAACTTCTCAACTGCTTCTTCTTCTTCTTCTTCTCCTTCTCGCGACCGCCGTCCTCCCGTCCTCCTCCCGTCTCCGCCGGGTACTTAAAATCCGCCCTCCGACTGGGCAACCCGCACGTCTTCACCCCGTGCTTCCTCGCCTCCTCGTTGTTCACGTACACCCGACTCGCCCACGCGCACGACAACGGTTTATTCCACACCAACCCGCCCAAGACGACGAGCTCGTCAAACGCGCCGCACGGCGACTCCGAATACCTCGCCAAATACACGCCGCCCAACGTGTACCCGAACAAAGAGACCAGCTGGAGATCGCTCGGAACCGTTTTCTTCGCCTCGGAAACTTTCACCAGGTGGAGTTGGTACAGAGCTTTCCCTCTGAATATCCACGGCCCGTTTTTGTGCGCGTCGTAGCCGCCTCCTTTCTGGTCGCTTCTTCGTCCTCCCATGATATCTCTCTCTCTTCGAGAATATCTTTTTTTCTCTTATAATCTCTCCCCTAAAGAATAACTATTACGATCTGCGCGTCTCTCTCGCTCAAAATCACCAACAATCGCACAGAAACGATATAAAGTGCTATATATCAAGGGCACGATCTCGCGCGTTTAAAGTCAGATCTCTCTCAAATTTTACGCGTGAGCTTTGCTTATGTATTCCCCGTCTGCGTTTGGACAAATTTATCCAAAAGAGTAATGCCTCGAAGTTGTACCAAAAAAGAGAATGTAAAAGACCACAAAACCGCGCGATATGTGAAACCGGAATTCGAGGACGAAAAGTACGAAGTACGAAAGAGAACGGTGTGTGTAGTAACGAAGCTCCCCCTTCGTTCGTTCGTTCTTCTTCTTCTTCTCCCGCCGCGCTTTGCGCGTTTGTTTTTTGCGCTCTTTTAAAGTGCTCAAAAGAGGCCACTCGTCCAAACATTTTCTCAAACCCTAAACCCTAGAGAAAAAGGCTCCCAACAAACCCACGAGAAAAGGCAGAACGACGACAGAAAAGAAGAAGAAGAAGAAGAAGAAGAAAGATGCCAGCGGAGGAAGAGAATATCATCAACAACAACGGCGCGGCGGCGGCATCATCATCATCATTTCTCCCCTCTTTATTACAACATCAACAGCCGGTGTTGAAACCGTGCGCGAAGTTCTTTTCCATTCAGTGAGTTGTTGTTTTTTCCCGGGGAAAAAATTCGATCTCGACCTTTTTGGCGCTCTACGCGCTCGCGTTATCGTTCGACTTTTCGACTTTAAACAGAGAGAGAGAGAGAAACATGCGCGCTTTCTCACGCGTATCGCGCACAAAAAAGAAAGGAAAAAGAGAGCGTGTGTATTAAAAAAAGCGTGTGGAAATCATTGGTCCGTGTTTTTGATTCGAGTGCGAGCTCCTGGAGAAGAAACCCAAGGGATTAGACCCCCGTTTCTGAATTTTTTTTAAAACCGTATTCTCCCTTTCAATGCGTGCACATGCGTGTGTGTGTGATCTCTCTCTCTCAGTCTCTCTCTCTCGTTGGTTCCTTTTGAGCGTTTTAGCATCGATGAGTGTCCGCATTGACTCTCTCTTTCTCTTTTACCAAACGACGCAGCGGATGTTCGTACGGCGCGAAGTGCGCGTATTCGCATCAACACAACGGCGGGAGAGGGAGTCAGAGTAGCAGCGGTGCCGTTAACGGCGCGAATAGTAGTGATAGTAATAATAATAACGGGCAGCACGTCGCGGTAGCGACGACGGCGGCGGCGACGGCGACAGCAGTCGGGGACAAAGCGGCGTCGTCTTCTGGCGTAGTAAACGGTAGCGGTAGCGGTAGAGGATACAATCAAAACAACGGTAGTAATAATGATAATAAGAATAACGGAACGACGGAACAACAGCAAAGGGAGGATCGCGAGCAACAACAGTTAAACATGTCAGCAGCGCTCGAAGCGGGCGTGCACGCGAAGACGATCAATTCGCGAGACCGACCTCGGTACAAGACGCGTTTGTGTAACTCGTTTCGTCAAGAAGGGACGTGTCGTTTCGGTTCGGCGTGTTTGTTCGCGCACTCGAACGAAGAGTTGAGAAAGAATACAACGACACCACCATCAGCACCGATAGCGATGACGTCGACGACCGATAGAGCGGCAGATGTTGGAGACGTGAGTGCCTCGGTGGGAGGAGGATAGACCCTGTCCCTGAGATTAAAAGAGCTGAAGTAGAAATACAAACGAAACAGAGCGAAGAAAGAAATTTTTTTGTTCTATAGAAAATAATGATCACTAATAGCAACTGCGGCAATGTAGATACACGTAACAACAAAAGATAAATACTAACTAGAGATCAGAACACGTCGTCGTCGTCGTCGTCGTCGTCTTCACCGTCTCCCAAACGCCCGTCGTCGTTCTTCCCTGCGTCTTTGTGTTTATCGAAAAACCCGTTTCCGTTGTCGAAATCTTTCATCTTGCCTCTCCCCATCATGTAATCGTCCGCCAAGACTTCCCACACTTTCCTCTTCTTCTTTTCTTTTTCCTCCTCCGTGTTTGTCGTCATTTTAGTGTTGTTGTTGTTGTTGTTGTTTGAATCTTTCTTCAATTCCGCTAAAAACTTCGCCTTGGTCTTCCCTCCGCCTAAACTAGTACTACTCGCGTTGTTCTTATTCTTCTGCGCCTTGGCGATGGCGTTGAACAACTGCGCCACGCCGTGCGTGGCGGTTTTCTTCAACCGCTTCTCTTTCAAATCCTGTTCGATATCCACGCCAATCTTAGACGGTATGAAGTGCCCTTTCTCTTTCACCCGCAACCGTTCCAACCGTTCTCGTTTCCTCTTTTGCGATTCCAAGCGGAGCAAAGCGCGTTCCGTCTGTCGCGACTTCGATTCCGGAAGGATGACATCCTCGTCCGCCTCCTTTTTCTTCGCCGCTCTGTTCTCTTCTTCTTCATCATCATCATCATCTTCGTCGTCTTCTTCTTCTTCGTCGTCGTCATCATCGTTCGTGCGCTTCTTTTTGTTGCCTCCGAGAAGACTGGTAAACGCTCTCGAAAACGCCGCGTTGTTGTTTGTCTTTTTCGTCTCTTTTTCTTCTTCTTCTTCTTCGGAATCCGAATCCATCGTCAACTCTTCTTCTTCATCGTCATCATCATCGTCATCGTCCGACGCGCCTTCTTCGCCCGACTCTTCTTCCGACTCCGACTCTTCCGATTCGTTTTCTTCGGACGCCTCCTCCGAGGAGGAAGAGAACTCCTCTTCCTCTTCTTCTTTTCTCTTCCCCATTTTCTCTCACTTTAGCCGCCAAAAAAGGAACGCGCTTTTCCCCAAACGAATGTGAGAATAGAAAACGCGAGAGAGATCAATAATAAACAAGAAGAGAGGAAAGAACGGGTAAAGTTTTCCCTGCTCTCTTTATGCGCGCGCGCGTGTGTAAAGACTGCGCGTTTGTGTGTGTGTGTGTGTGTATAAGAACGCCAGAGCGCTTTTGTCTCTCTTATAATGTGGAAAAGTTTGTGTTGTTTGTTGTTGCTGCTTTTCATTTTTTCGCTCGCGCGCGAGGAGTGTCGTATTGTTTTACAAAAAACAAAACGCGGGATAGACTTTATGCGTCTTCTTGAGGAACGTGTAACGTGCCGTGCTCGTATCGCCAGCCGTCTGGTAACGGGCAGTCGTTGTCGAGGAGGTATTGTAAACATTGAAGACTATCATACGCGTGCGCATGTTCTACGGCTCGAGAGCACCAGGGCGCTTTGGCTTCTTCGTGTAAGTACTTCAAACACTCCAAGTGACCATTCTCGGCCGCACACGAACACGCACTTTCGTCAAATTCATCGTATTCACGCTCGACGAGATATTCGAGGATATGGAGATGACCATTTGCAGCCGCATCGGAGGCAGTTTCGAAATTCCACGGCGCTTTGGCAATCTCGTGTAAGTACTTCAAACAGTTTAAGTGACCTTTCAAGGCCGCACGCTCACACGCAAGTTCGGCAAAATGATCGTATTTACGCTCGACGAGATATTCGAGGATATGGAGATAACCATTTAAAGCCGCCTCGGAGGCAGTTCTCCAATCCCATGGCGCTTTAACGTCTTCGTGTAAGTACTTCAAACACTCCAAGTGACCATTCTCGGCCGCACACGAACACGCACTTTTGTCAAATTCATCGTATTCACGCTCGACGAGATATTCGAGGATGTGGAGATGACCATTTCTAGCCGCCCTGTAGGCAGTTCTCGAATCCCACGGCGCTTTGGCAACCTCGTGTAAGTACTTCAAACAGTCTAAGTGACCTTTCTCGGCCGCATTTGCACACGCATGTTCGACAAAACGATCGTATTCACGCTCAACGAGATATTCGAGGATATGGAGATGACCATTTGAAGCCGCCGCGCAGGCAGTTCCCGTATCCCACGGCGCTTTAACGTCTTCGTGTAAGTATTTGAGGCACTCGAGATGACCATTTCTGGCAGCATTATGACACGCATATTCGTCAAATTCATCGTATTCACGCTCGACGAGATATTCGAGGATGTGGAGATGACCATTTTCAGCCGCCTCGGAGGCAGTCTTCCAATCCCACGGCGCTTCGGCTTCTTCGTGTAAGTATTTGAGGCACTCGAGATGACCATTTCTGGCAGCATTACGACACGAAGACGCATTAATGGGACACCGATTTGCAACGCAATACTTCACCATTTCCAGATTACCTTGTCTTGCGGCCACGGCACTCGTCTCTTCATCCCACGCACACTTTTTCTCTTCTCGTATCCACTTGAGCAACTCGAGTTTATTCGTTAAAGCAACTTTCTTGCAGAAGTCTGTTTCGTCCCATTCACTCGGCCACAACGATCGATTCTCCCACGCAAACTCCAACGCAGATATCGAAGACATCTCTTCAATCTTAAACTTCTCCGCCAACTTGATTCCAGAACGCGCCGCTCTCTTAATCAACTCTCTCGTTTCACCGTTCACGTCGTACAAGAACTTCACGTCGGTTTGATTCAATCTCGAAATCACATGTTTCTCCACCACATCTCGACACGCGCCGCCTCCACACGAAGCCTCCCGGAACAAACGCCACAAAGGCGCCGCTGGTTTACCCCCGTCGCGCTCCTCGAGGAGTTCCCCGCTCCTCCTCCTCGCGTCTTCCGTCCGCTCGCGGGGTTCCTCAAAGTCGCGAGAAGACATGGTTTTTTATATGTGTGTGTGCGTGTGCGCTTTTTTTTAAAAAAGGCGTTGTTTGACCTGCGTTTTTTATTAAAAGGGAGTTTAGGGTTTAGGGTTTAGGAAAAATCCTCCTCTCCGTTTTAATCACAAAAGCAAAGCGCAAAAACAAACGCGAGACATCATATCCGCGCGCTTGCGGTAATAATAATACAAAGCGGAGTGAGACGAAAAGCGCGAGAAGAATCTTTCCTCTCTCTTTGTTTTGTGGTTTTGTCCTCTCGTTGATATAACACTTGCGCACATTTTCTCTCTCTTTACGTGTGATAAAAGATTTGAATTTTAAAAAACGAGGAGAGAGAGACGCTTTAAAAAGGCGGAGAGAGAGAACGAAAGGAGACGAGGCAGAACGACAGAAAAAGCATCAACAACGGGGAGATGTCTTCTTCTTCGATGCAAATAGACCACCGCGAATATAATGATTTCGACGAGAACGAGGACGACGATCGAATAGATTTGAACGAGTGCATGGAAATGCTGCAAGATTTCATCCACCTGTACCAACAGACGGACGAAGACGTGGAACAGATTCGATCGATTTCTAGAGATTATAGAGAGGTGAAAATGATCTCTAATAAGAGAGAGCAGCACATGTCGGAAGTTATTCGGGAGATGACGAAGCGCGTGCAGAACGCGGAACGGAAAACGTCGGCGTTGTTGTCGTCCGCGGCGCGGTCGGAGCGGTTTCGGAAAGTGGAGGAAGAGAAGCGAGACGCGGAGCGGTACTGGTCGCAAATGGAAAGAGAGGCGCAAACGCTGGAGGAAACGAGAGAGATTTTAAAGAACAAGAGGAACGATTTGAAGAAGAAGCGCAGGGAGATGGAAGTGTTGGTCAACGAGGAGATTCCAAAGTTGAAGAACGCGTTGTCTCTGTACGCGCACGTGACGAAGATCGCGTGGAAGTACGAACAAAAAGCGAGGATTCAAGGCAGAGTGAACAACACCACGAACGGGGAGGTCAAATCCATCGACGCGAAGTTTCCCAGGACAGAGGAAGATCGGTTTCGTTTGTGTAATTCGCTCTGGGAGTTGATCGATTAAATACACTTTTAGCATAAAAAGAGAAGGAAAGGTCGTCGGCGGCGAGAAAGAAGAAGAAGAAACGCGCGCGAGTTGTAAACTATATATATAAATTATCACCCGTAAAAACACGCGTTTGATTGATGAGAGCGAAACGCGCGATATCGCGCGACGCCTTCGCGCCCCGCCGGGGGGGTTTTGTCCTAAAACGGTTCCTCGCATCGTCGTCCCCGAAATCGCTCTCTGACGCTCTCGCGTGCGCGGAAAAATTTTCAAAGTAATCTCTCGAAAAAGTAATCTTCACACCGAAGCGCTCTTCGCGCGTACACGCGCATTTACACGCGCTTATGATTTGAATATTGACCCCGACAGACATCATCAAAAGATAAAAATGTTCTCTTCTGGCACTTCCACCGTCGCCGCTACGAGTAAACGTTCGCTCCTCGCGCGAAGAATCGTCGCGTTCTTCTTCGCGTTTTCGACGACCATTCTTTTGTTGTTTACGTTTTATCCGTCTTTGACACCGTCGTTCGTTTTCGAGGATTACGACGACCACACCGCCACAAACGACGGACGTTACTCCGATCGAAGAAGAGATGCGATCGATGGCGACGACGTGTCGTCGTTCACGCTACCTCTCTCGCCCTTGGCGTCGAGCGAAACGCGCGTTAAAAACGTCGCCAGAAATCCAAAATTGTCCTCGGAATGGAGCACTTCCTGTGGGGCGAACAACGCGCTCAACGGGAAATCGGCGCAAGCGTTTCACGGCACGTGCAGACACATGGCGACGAGCAAAGTGGAAGATGATCCGTGGATGACCGTAGACGTCGCGTCGGTCGATGGCGACGAGGAGACGAAGGCGATTAATTCGATATATTCGATCGAGATTTGGGTCGGATTGAGAAAATGTAACTCGATTCGGTTCGACGAGAACGAACCGTGCGACTGGATGAGGATTACGGACGAGATGCCGATGGTGGTGGAGTTGTTGTTTGACGGCGAAGAGAGCGTGGTTGGGGATAGAGAGAAGGAAGAGGAAGACGTCAACGTCTCGCCGGAAGAGACGAAGAAGATTTTTACGGACGACGGACGATTGGCGTATACGTGGGATAACGTTCAGATTTATAAAAACAAGAAAAAGAGTAGCGGCGGCGGCGGCGGTAGCGGTAGTAGTAGTAGTAGTAGTAGTAGCAGCAGTAGTAGTAGTAGTAGTAGTAAAGGTAGAGAAGCACAAGAACAACGCGCGGTCACGGGTATCAAGATCTCGTTGCCAGGTAAACAGAGACAACTGAGCGTCCAAGAGGTGAAGATTTGGGCGAGGATAGAAGAGGAGACGACAAACGCGTGCGTCAACGACAGAATCGGCGACGATTGCGCCACGGATTTGACCCTCGATTGGGCGTACCTTCCGCAGAATTTTCGCTTCGCGCGAGAAAACTGGAATCGAACGATGTATAAAAGTTTGGAAAAGTCGATAGAAGAGACGCAATCGTCGAAGTGTAACGCGCCCAGAGCGGTGAGCACGGATTCGTACAACATCGGCATGGGTGGCAAAGGCGCCGGGTTCGCCTCCACGATTCATTTCTTATCCGGCTATTTATCCGACGCTCACCTTCAAAATAAGCCGTGGGTCTTTGGCGGTCGATTGAACTACGCGTACAATCGGAATTGCGCCAAATCAAAACGAGTCGGAGACGTCGAGTGTTATTTTGAACCTTACAGCGCGTGCCGTAAAATCAAACAAACGACGTTTGCGAAATGGAAACCGTACCCGGCGAAAACCAATCGATGCACGATGCCGCGAAACAGATGTCGCGATTTGGCGCCTTGGAAGCGAATTCCGACGAGTATAACGAATCACTACTCCTCGGAAGCTCCCGCGTTATCTTCGTCTTCAACGTTGCAATACAACAAAGGTTTATTTTTCTTCCGATCGGCGATTGTCGCTCACATGATGCGATTGAATAAAAAAACAATCGAAGAACTCGATTTACAACGAGTGAAAGAAAACATAGGGTTTAAACATCCAATAATAGGCGTGCACGTGCGAAGAGGCGACGCGTGTCACACGACCGGTAGGAAGAATAGGTGTCGATCGTTCGAGAACACGTATTTGCCGCACATCAGGACGCTGTCGGAGAAATACGGCGTTAATCGAGTCTTCTTGGCGACGGACGATGACGAATTGCTGCGAAAAGTAAAGAGTTCTCCGGCGGCGAACGAATTCGAGTTTGTGAACGTCGACATGGACCGTTCGATTTACAAAGCGTCCAGGCTCATCGAGCGAAGGACGGAGTTGTACACGGAAAAATCAAACGTCGCGCACGAGATGACTTTGCAAGCGCTGACGGATATCTTCTTACTAGCCGAAACGGACGCATTTATCGGCCATTTTCTATCCAACCTGAGTCGATTGGCGATTGAGTTGAGCGCGGCAGAGAAAGGGTTCGTGCCTCCATTCATCAGCGTGGACGGACAGTGGTGCAGGCACTGGAAGTTTTGCCGATGAAGGTGAAAAGAAAAGCGGTCGTAAGTAGTTGGTTTTTAGTTTATTAGTAGTAGACTGTTAAGTGGATTTTGATGTTGTTAAATATTTTTACGCACGATCTGTTCTGTAGCGTGTAACGCGGGACGCACTCTTTCGTACTTTTTCTTTACTCTCTCACACACACACACACACACATTTCATTAATCTTGCAACTCGCCTTGCGCCCATTTCACGTAGAAGTACGCGCCCGGTTGACCTAACGAGTCGTTAAAGACGGAGCCGATGAATCGAGACGAGACGACATCCGGGCACGCTTTCGCCATTTCTTCTTGCAATCCAGCCGGGTCTTCCGGAATTTCAGCCAAGTCAATCACGGTGTACGCCACCGGATCTCTCGACGTGTTGATTTGCTGCAAAATGTTGACACCTTTGGATCCCAAGAAGGAGGTGATTTCACCGAGCGCGCCCGGGACGTTTTTGTTCACGATGGTCAATCGGGCGCCGGAGGAGTTCACGTGCGGCGCCAAAATAGTCGTCGGGAAGTTGACGGAATTTCGAATCGTACCGGTTTCCAAAAAGTCCATCAACGTTTCCGCGGCCATCGCGGCGGAGTTGTCTTCGGCTTCCTCGGTCGAGGCGCCCAAGTGAGGCAAGACGATCAAGTGCGGGTCGTCGCGCAACGCTTCGTCCGTAAAATCGGAAATGTACTTACCAGTCAACATTTTCGAGTCGTAGCCGGCTTTCATGGCGGCACCGTCGACGATTTCGCCTCTGGCAAAGTTCAAGATGCACACGTTCGGTTTGCAAATCTGCAACGCTTTGGCGTCGATCAAGTGGTGCGTGACACCTTTGATGTACGGGACGTGGATGGAGATGTAATCGGAAACTTTGAAGAGATCGTTGAGGTCGGTGACTCTGACCATTCTATCGCCGGGTAAAGCTAAAGCGGCGTCGACGGATAATACTGGATCGTAACCGACGACATTCATACCGAGACCTAAAGCGGCGTTGACGACCCGACTGCCGATCGCACCCAAACCGATGACCCCGATCGTCTTCCCTTGAATCTCCGTCCCGCCAAACTTTGCCTTGTCCTTTTCGATTCTCGTCGCGATCTTATCGTGCACGCCGTTTTCTTCCACGTTGATGACGTTCTTCACGTGGTTCGCGCCTTCCAAAATGCCTCTCGACGCCAACAACAACCCACACACGACCAACTCCTTCACCGCGTTGGCGTTCGCCCCGGGCGTGTTAAACACCGGGATACCCATCTCGCCCATCTCCTTCACCGGAATGTTGTTCGTCCCCGCGCCGCACCGAACAATCGCTCGAACCGTCGGCTTCACTTCGCTCACTTGCAACTTGTGCGAGCGAAGCATGATAGCCATGGGCGGCCCGGGCAAATCCGCCTCATCCCCGGCAACTTTATACTTCCCTTGCGGGAACCTTTCCAAACCGCTCGGCGCGATGGCGTTGAACGTTTTGACGTTGAACGAAGCGCCTGTTTAAATGTAAAGAGGAGAAAAGAAAGAAAAGAGAGAGAGAGACATGATGTGAGTACCGAGAGCGACGATAAAAAAGAACAACAACAACAAAGATCAAAGATCAAAGATCAAAGATCAAAGACGACGACGACGACCGGATTGATTAAGCGCGCGCGAAAGTGCTTCTCTCTCGCATTCAAAAAAGTCCTACACACGCCACGCAAAAACAAATTCCTAAAAAACGACGTACCCGCGTATCCGCCAGAGGCCGACGATCCAGACGACGACGACGAGGAAGCGCTCATCGCGGCTTTGCTCTCGTTCTCTTTTCTCTTCTTGGCGAGCTCGAGCATTTTTTCGAGCATGTCGATCTCATCGTTGCTCGAAGATGACGACGCTCTGATTGTTCCTTTTGAGCCCATACTTTTGCGATGGAATTGCGCTTTTTTTTCCCGCGAGGAAGAAGAGGAGATAAAAGCGGACGATCTCGCCGAACAAGCAGCGAAGGATGAAGATGCAAACATCATTGTGCTTCCTTTATGCTTTCTTTTGCGTGTTTAGAAGCGCCGTGTGTGATCCGCAACGCGAGCGCGCGATTTGTGTTGCGACTTTTTTTTTTCATCTCAGAAAGGCGGCGTTCGATTAGGGTTTAGGGTTTTGATATTATAGTATTCGACAAAAACTTTTGGTACACTTTTATCAATCAAAATAAGAAAACTACTCCTCAAGCGATACTATACTACGTATAAATATTCTCCTCGCACGTGTCTTTCTTCCTCTCTCTCTCTCTCTCTGTTTTTACTCTGCTTTATAATCTCTCTCTCTTCTTCTCTCTCTCTCTACCATTCGTCCAACAAAATAAACTCCTCGTCGGCGACGTCTCGAACGCCGGCGGTTTTCTCGCCGGCGGCACTGACCAAGTGCTCGGCGCCGATGGCTTCCATGATTTTTTTACCCTCTTGTCTCGTTTTCTCGTCGTACGGCGCGTATGGTAAGCGGAAGACTGGTTCGGCGCATCCGAGCATCGTCAGCGCGGTGTTCACGCCGATTGGGTTGGGTTCTTTGAACAACCATCGCATGAGAGGGATCAAATCGTCTCTCAATTTCGGGTTTGGTTTCGGGCCGAGCAAGAGTTCTTTCATGAGTTTCGGGGAGACATTCGAGGTGACGGAGATGACCCCGGCCGCGCCAGCGTCCCACTTGGCGTCGTGCGCCTCGTCGTCGTTCCCGGACCAACACGTGACTCCATTCTTCGTGTAATTGCGAATGCGTTCGTTGCCTTCGCACTCCTTCACTCCGGCAAAGTTCGGATGCTTCGCGAGCTCAAAAATAACCTCCGACGGTATATCCTGCGTCGTTCGTGCCGGGACGTTATACACGATCGTCGGACCAAAATCTAAAACCGCCCCAAAATGCTTCATGAGTCCAGCTCGACTGGTTTTCCCGTAATACGGATTAATCTGCAACGCCGCGTCCATCCCAACCGCGAACCCTTGCGAAGTCGCGTGCACCGCTTCTCGCGTCGAGTTCGACCCGGTGTTCCCGACAACCAGTAACTCGTCCCCGTATATTTTGCTCGTGTGCGCGATCAACATGATGTGCTCGTCCCAGCTCATCAGTTGCCCCTCGCCGGTCGTCCCGCCGACGACGAGGCCTTGCACGCCGCCCGCTATTTGCTGCTCCACCAGTTTGTCGTACTTTGGTAAATCGATCTTCCCACTTTTCAAATACGGCGTTTTAATCGCCGTGATTAACGAGCATTTTTTAACCTCCTCGACGGAAGCTTGTCTGCCGCGGTTACCGCGGTCGGAGGTGCCGGCGAACACTTGCGTGTGGATCGAAGACGATCGAGTCGTGAGCGTTGTTCTCGATGAAGACGACGACGATGTCGGCGCTTTTTTGGTTCGAAAGAGGTGAAGATTTCTCTTTTCCCGAACCTTAAAGGTATCGGCCGAAAAAGAACAACAAGAAGAACAAGAAGACGCGAAGGAGGACGTCATCGTGTCGTGTTACTCTCTCTCTCTCTCTCTCTCTCTCGTGAAAAGGTCCGAAGAAAACGGGGCTTTTCGAAACGCGTGCGCGCGCTTTCCTTTTTTTGCAGAGATTTCAAAAAAGGGCTCAAACACAAAAGAGTGAAAAATACGCAAAGAGAGAGAAAGAAAGACGCGTTTTGATCCGCAGAACGACAACGATGGTAATGGTAATGGTAATAACGACGACACAGAGAATAATAAAAGGAGGAACAACGGATTTTACGATTTTTGTGGTCGTTTAAAGATGATGCGCTTCGGATGGAGAACAGGATGCGTCTTCTTCTTCTTCTTTTCTCTCTCTGCGTCTCTTCGTCGCGTCGTTTTTAAACGAGACGAGGTCGAAGAAGCGTCTGTTGTTGTTGTTGTTGTTGTTGTTGTTGTTGTTGCGGCGAGAGTGGAAAGAGATTGGCGCTTCTTCTTCTTCTTCTTCTTCTTCTTCTTCGGCGACTGATTTCGCGACGCGTTTGTGTGCGCCTTGAAGCGTGGCTCGCGGTTTGCATTACACAACATCGTTACGAGTTCTCTTTTCTCTCTCTCTTCTTCGAAGAAAAAACGCCTCCTTTTTGAAAGGAAAAAACACTCTCTCGCGCGCGCTTTGATCAATCGTTCTTCCTCCCGCTGCTGGAATGAATCGCCGAGAAAAGTCTCGCGCAGTATAAAACGGCCGTCAAAACGATCGGCGCGGCGACGATCAGCGTCGTCAAAACGTCGTGAGAAGTCTGGAGATCCGCGACGTCTTCTTCGAGCAAACCGAGTCTCGCGTCTATTATTTGCAACTTTTCGTTCGTGGTGGTATCGGTATTCGTCCCCGGAGGCGAGCTCGAGCCTACGGAATCGGAATCGTTTCGCGACGTTCTCGCGTCTTCTCCTCTTCCTCCTCCCATATCGTCCGTTTGTTTCGTCGTCTGTCTGTCTGTCTTCTCGCGCGGGGGGATGATGTGTTGTGCGGGCTCGAATTTTTTTTTTTTCTCTTTCGCACGCATGCGAACGCATGCGTAAAAGGTGACAAGACGAGGAAGCGGAGCCAATCGATCGGACGAGACGGAGAGGAAAAAAAGGAACTAGAAACACAATTTAAAATCACACGTTACTACACAATAATAAAACACGCGCATTTTTTTTACGCGCGGGTGGGTGGGGGGTACGCGTGCAAATGCTTGCACGCTCTGCTCTCTTTCGCGCTCCTCGCTCGCGTATTATTTAAAACAAAGATCTCCTCGTCGCCGCCTGTTCTTCTTCGTCTTCTTCTTCTTCGAGCGAGGGTGGTCGTCCGCCGCGGTTACGAGTCCACGCGCCGAAACGAGCCACACTTTTTTCCTCCGAAACTCGTCTAAAACTATTTCTAACGCGCAACGGTGCGCCCGGGGGAGTCAAACATTGCGGATCCTTTTTATTTTTACTCGATTGTTCCGGCGTGCGAAACGCGAACTGAACATTTTCATCGCCAAAGTTGTTTTTGTCGACGATCGTCGGACGCGGCGTTACCACGCCTTCTTCTCTCTCCTCTTCTCCTTCTCCTTCTTCTTCTAAAATCAACGTCTGTAACAAATTGGATATGGGTAAGGCCAAATGACTACTGTCTTCGCTATTTCGATTCGAACGCGCGGCTGCTGCTTGTATTTTTAAAATCGGCGAACGAGTGATCGCATTCCACTCTCGATAATCGCACTTATCCTCCTCCTCTTCTTCTTCTTCTTCTTCCTCTTCGACTGAACTCATCGTCGCGCTCGTTTTCCCCGCCGTGCTCGGCGTCCTCGCGTACCCTTCTCTCAACAAAGGTCCGTCCGGACTCGTCGCGACGCCGACGACGCTCCTTTCGTCGCTTTTGGACGACGACGACGACGTCTCTCGCTTGGCATTTTTACTCCTCTCTTCCATCCACAGTCGCTCGTAAAACGCGCTCTGCCACTCCAAGAATAACATTTTTGTTCCTTCTTCTGATGACAACGTCTCTCCCGCATCTTCTTCTAAACACTTCAATCGCAGCAAATTTTTCGCCGAAGGAATCCTCCGTCTCAAAGTCTCTTGTGTTTTGTCGAGCAAAAATGAAACCTTAAACCCTAATGATACACCTTTCGAATGGCGCCTCTTCACGAACTCTCCCAAGCGCGAGACCGCCTCTCTTTCCTCTTCTTCTTCTCTTTCTCCTCCTCCGAACGTCTCTGAGATCACCATCAGAGCTCGCTTCATCATCGATAACAGCATCTTTTCTTCATCTTCTTCTTTTTTGCTGCCGCTGCTGCTGCTGCTGCTCGTGGTAGTAATAGCATCAGCGGACAAACATCGTATCGGAGGCGAAAGGAGGAGAATTGGAGAATGTGCATTCAACATTCTCTCTCTTTCTCTCTCTCCGTTACAACACACAGACACACGCGCGCGCGCACGCAGAGAGAGAGAGAACCAGAAATAAAGCTCCCGCCTTCTCTGCTGCTGCTGCTGCGATGCGTGACGCGTTGTGTGTGTGTGTGTGCGCTTCTGTTTAAAAAAGTTGCGTGTGCGTTGTTAAATTTTTTGAAAATTTTTCCTTCTTTTCGTACGAGATTTTTGAAAAAAAAAACGGCCAAAAATTGGTTTGTGCGAGATCTCCAACAAAATAAACGATACGCGATGATATATGTATATGAGAGAGAGAGAGAGAGAGAGAGAGAGAGAGAGAGAGAGAGAGAGTTTTTGAACGACTCGACCGCGCGCCTCTGCGCGCGACACGCGCGCGAGAGAGACGTCTTCTTCTTCTTTTATTCTTCTTCTTCTGAACATTTTTTTTTTCTCGCATGTGTGTTTTTGTGCTCGTGTTTTTGAATAAAAAAAATACAGAGAGATCAGA
>Ga0255765_1000705_pt1 | contig 44792 bp, 30 predicted proteins | sample 041ome_8_FD_179965 | JGI IMG/M metagenome (GOLD analysis project Ga0255765, IMG submission 179965) | Coastal salt marsh microbial communities from the Groves Creek Marsh, Skidaway Island, Georgia - 041407BS metaG (version 2) | ecosystem: Environmental > Aquatic > Marine > Intertidal zone > Salt...
TTCGTTGGTTCCTCCACTTGGCGGTGTGAACGCATAGGCGATGTCAAAATGACCGCCGATGACGATATATTCGTCGGGGTTGGTTCGGCCCCAATTGTAGCCCACGACGTTCAACTGATCGGGGTCGTCCTCGTAGCGCGTCACCTCTACGAAATCGAAGCCAAAGCCCCGCATGTTCTCGGCCATCGCTTCGGCTGCTGCTTCGTAAGCGGCACCGCCTTCATGGATGGACGCCGAGGCGCACCAGCGGTTGTTGTAGGAACTGGTGAGCATGTCGATGGTGTCGTACGCACGGCGACCGTCGACCAACATCAATTCCGTGCTGTCTTCGAGAGCAAGCGTGGCGTTCCACGACTGGTCCCCGGCCGTGACGGCCAAGTCAATGCTTTCTCGCTCGGAATCCAACACCAACATCGTCACGCCGGTGGCCGAGGCCGGGAGGGTGAAGTTCACCTCGTCTCGAAGCACCCCAAATTCATCCATAAAGAACACGCCGGGGGACCGACTGATGGTCCAATCGACGGTGCTGGTGAAGTTGAGGGTCAAGTACTGACCCCGTGTGGCCGTGGTCGGCATCTCCTCGCTCTGGGTTAGAACGGCGACGACCGGCCCCGTCTCGTCTTCGCCAAAGCAACCTGAGAGCGGCGCGAGCATGAAGACGGTCACGATGAGGAAAGCGGACAAACGTTGCACATCATCAACCCCACGAGCACGGTTCAAGCACCGTTTGACCGCCCAAATACGGCTGCAAGACATCGGGTACGGCCACGCGACCGTCCTCCAATTGATACTGTTCCATGATGGCGACCAAGGCCCGAGATGTGGCGACCGCTGTCGAATTCAGGGTGTGGACGATGGGTTGGTTGGGGTGGCCCGGTTGACCGTAGCGGATGCCCAAGCGGTTGGCCTGATAGTCGGTGCAATTTGAGCAAGAGACGATTTCCTTGTACTGGTTTGCACCCGGAATCCATGCCTCCAAGTCGTACTTCTTGGCGGCGACGGTCCCCATGTCTCCGGTGCAGATGTTCACCACCTCGTAGTGGATGCCGAGGCTGTCCCAAAGGTCGGTGCAATTTTGCAGCAATTCTTCGTGCAAGGCCCAAGAGTCCTCGGGTTTGGCGATGATGATCTGCTCGATTTTGGTGAATTGATGAACACGCCAAATGCCCAAATCGCTCTGGCCGTGGCTGCCAACTTCACGACGGAAGCATTGCGACACGCCGACCATTCGCAGGGGCATCTGTTCCTCTGGGATGGTCTCGTCCATGAACATCGCTGTGAGCGGGTGTTCGGAGGTGGCAATCATGTAGTACTTGTCCGGTTCAATGCCGTACATCACGGTTTCAAAGTCCCCCAAATCGGTAACCCCTTCGTAGGCTTCACGGTTCATCATCACGGGTGGCTGCACGAAGGTGTACTCGCGGGAGCGAAGGAACTCCACCGCATACTGCTGCAGCGCAAACTCCAAACGAGCCAAATCGCCTTTGAGGAAATAGAACCGGCTTCCGGTGATTTTTGCGGCTCGTTTGAGGTCGACCCATTTGTTCATCTCGATGAGGTCGTTGTGGGTCCGTGGCTCAAACGTGAACGTCGGTTTCTCGCCGTGAACAGCGTGAGCCGTGTTCCCGGAGTCGTCGTCGCCAACGGGGACGTCGTCGTGAAGAATGTTCGGAATGGACATGCGCAAGCGGTCACGCTCTTCCATCGCTTCGTTGGTTTTGGCCTCCCACTCTGCGATGCGTTGACCAAGGTCGGCAACCTGGGCGAGGATGCGTTGTGCACCCTCGTTGTCGCCTGCCTTTTTCGCCGCCCCGATGCCTCGGGCAGCCTCGTTCTTCTCACGGCGCCACTGGTCGGTCTCGTGCAGCAAGTTTCGCCAGTTTTGGTCCAGTTCAATGACACGGTCGATGTTATCGTGAGGCAAACCCCGTTTGGTGTGGTCCGCACGGATGACATCGGCGTGTTCTCGAAACATCGTTATGTCCAGCATGTGCATCACCATGAGATGTTGAAACTCAAAATTTCGCTTCCGAGGAAGAAGAAACCGCCAACCAAGTACCCAATGATGGCCCCGCCGTTGAGCAAAGGAAGGCCGGCTTGGGCTTTGCCACGAGCCACGTAGGTCATGAGAGCGAGGTAGCCGAGCAAACCACCCATCAGCGTGGTCAGAGCGACGTTGAAGGCGACCTCGGGGTCCAGCCACTGCATCGCAGACAACACGAGCATCCCCGGGAAGATGACATCGCCCAATCCCATGAACATCGCTTCTCTGCCCTTGCGTTCGGGCCGACGGGCTTGGGGTTGACCGGGTGAGGCACGGTCAACGGAGACGGCTTCCTTGTTCTGTTCGGTTTCCTCAATGAGGGAATAATCCCTGTCCTGGGGGGCGACCAGGAGGATGGGCAGACGAAGTCCGATCATGGTGTCGGCCAAATCGAGCATGTGCTTCGAACGGTAAACCGCCCAGAAATCGTAAACAGCGGCCAAGACCATGAAGAGAATGGCCAGCACCGGTACAAAGGTGACGCCCAGCATCACGCACACGCCTGCACCGAGCAGAACACCGGTGGTGTTGACCACGTACCATTCGCTGTGGACGAACAAAAGGACGAGCAGGAGGACGGTCACGGCCAAACCGACGAGGGTGGGGCCGAGGAGCAATTGCAACCCGTAAAGCGGGAACATGGCCGTGGTCAGCTCTCCGAGGTGGACCGTGCTCGTGCCGTTTTCGACGGTCACAACGACGAGTTGTGTGCTGTTGTCATCGATGGCAAAGAACGCGTGACGGACGCCTTCTGGAACCGGGAAGGTCCCTCGGTCCACCAGCGAAGTGGTGTAGAGCCAATGCACCTGGGTTTCGTCGGCAACGAGCATGTCGCTGTAGCCCGATTCGTCCATATCGGTCAGCCGCAACGAGGTGACGTTGTCCACCAAACCGTCGAGCGCCATTCGGTCTTGAATCGCGTAGGCGGAATTCGCACCGTTTCCGTCCCATTCCACGCCCGTTATGTGGCCATTGGACTCCCCCAACAGCACCAAGCGTTGAGCTCTTGTAGAGGGGTCGGCTTCAAGGGCGGTGAAATTGACCTCCAAAAACGGTGAATAGCCGACATCAAAAGCGGAAAAGACGGCATCTGCTTCGGGTTGATACGCTGTGAGGTAGGTGGCGTTGCCTTGGGTGCCGGGCGCCATACCGATGCCGCCAATATTCTCCTCAAGAAGAACGGCGCCCGCTTGGGAGGGCGTCACGATGAACCACTCATCGTCATCCAGCAAGGTGCTTCCATGAACGCCTTCTTCCACATCAAATCCCGGAAGCACCCACCGACCGCCTTCTTGAACGAGCAGGTTGATTTCAGGGAAGGATTGGAAACGAACAAGTTCGTTGCGTCCGGTGACGACGTAAACGATGTCGTCAACCGGTGCGGCCAGTTCACAGCCTGGGGCGACGTTGGGCAAGTAGTTGATGTTCGGTTCCGCCCACGTCTGACAGGGATAACTCGCCTCCAGTGCCCCGGTATCGCCATCAACCTGCCAGATATAATCACCGCTTGCGAACATGAGCGAACCGTCTGCTTGGGTCATCGTCACAGGATGGCTCTTGTCGTACACGTTGTGAGCGTGTTGAACCGTCCACACCGGGGAGGCGTAGTTGTTGGACGCATCCCAAGCGCTGATGTTCACGGTTGAGTTCAACTCATCCGAACTCACATCGGCGAGAACGAAGCCGTTTTCTCCCCACGTCCCGAGAACATCGCCCTCCGTCGAAAAAGTGGTGCTGACTTCAAACGGCTCGGGGTCAAAATCCAGGACGAGCATGTGCGCAAGGGGCACCAGGGAATACAATAGAGCGAGACTCAACACGGCGTACATGCCGTATTTGATGATGAATTCCTTGCCCCAACGGGCGAGGAAAATTATCAGGGCCGTGAACGCGAAGATCGCAAGGAGTTCGATCGCCACGTACCGAACTTGCGTGGCGCCCGATGCTCCAAAAGCATGCAACTCCCCGACATCGTAGTAAGGTCGGATGTAGAGGGCAAGGGCGATGGTTGCGACGAACATGCCGGCCATGCCAGCCATACCGCGCCACTGTTCGGCCATGAGCGAGCCGAGCGTGTCGCCTTCCCGCAACTCGTCCTCAACTTCAGCGAAGCGTTTCGAGACGCGGCGTTTCCAACCGCTCTCTTCTGCATCGCTCATGAAGGTGCCACTCCGCTCTTGCATATCAGTCTCGCGATTTTATCTCGCTCCTTTTCCGAGGAAAGAGGCTATCACGGGCCGTCCACTGCAGCATCCATGGATGAGCCGCACGGGTTGCGTTGGTGGCTCACAGAAACGAAGTCTCGTGGCATGGCGTTGGGCGTGGAAGCAACACACCGCGCGCTCAACGCGCTGAATCTTGGACCACCTTCATACGAAACGGTTCATGTTGCTGGAAGCAACGGGAAGGGCACCACCGTCGCCACGCTCAGCGCCGCGCTTACCGCAAGCGAAATTTCCAACCTCTCGTTTACTTCGCCGCATCTGGTGCGTGTGGAAGAGCGGGTCCGGCTCAACGGCGTCCCCGTCTCCCGGGATGAATTCGACCGTGCGTTAGCCGCCGTCAAAGCGGTGGAGGACAGCACGAACCATCCGCTCACGTTTTTCGAGGTCACCTTTCTCGTTGCGGCCGTCGTTGCAAGCCGCCACGATATCCGCGTGCTGCTGCTGGAGACCGGGTTGGGTGGGCGTTTGGACGCTACTCGGGCGGCGACGGCTGACATCTCGGTTGTGACCGCCCTTGCGTTGGAACACACCGATGTGCTCGGGGATGATTTGACGGGCATCGCCCGGGAAAAGGCAGCCATCGCTCGCCCTTTTCAACCCCTTATCGCTCGATGGCCCAAGGAGGTTGAGGTGAAAAACGCGGTTGAAACCCTCGCCCAGCGGGTGGGAAACCCGGCTCTTGGCGAGCAGGTGGGACCGGCCCTGCTCGAATGGGTTTCCATGGAAGAACACGACGGAGCCTTTGAGGAAGCGAAGCGTCTTTCCAAGGCCGTATGGCCGCACCTAAAAGCGACCGAAGGTACCGATTTCCCTCCGCTCGAAGCCCTCCATTGGCCGGCGCGCATGCAACGCGTTGCAAGCCCAGGAAAAGACGAGATGACCTACCTGCTCGACGGGGCGCACAACCCGAGCGGGATGGTGAAATCGTGTGAGCACCTCACCAAGACGTTCAGCGAAACGAGCGAGCCTTGGGGATTGCTTCTCGGCAGTTCCCCCCAAACCGACATGACGGCTTTTTTATCCCCGCTCGTGAGCTTAACGACCGTCCACGCCCCCTCTGTGGTTCTCGTCTCCGTGCCGCAAGGTGGGCGCTATCCAGGGGTGGAGGGGAACGTCATGGCCGGCCACCTTCGAGCATTGGGGGTGCCCGTCCACCGCATCACCGCCACGCCCGCAGAAGCCGTGGCGTGGTTCGAGACCCAACCCACCGGCATCAAGACCGTCCTTTCCATCGGTTCGCTCTACATGCAAGGCAATGTTCTCGAAGCGCTTGGGGCTACGGACGATGACGCCCTGACCGTGCGGGCGAAGGTATGAAACCAAGTCGCGCCGTCCTCTTCTCCGGGGAGCGCATGAAGGCGAAACACTTGGCCATCCGGATCCAACAGTGCTTGGCCTTGGCCGAAGCCTCAAACTGCCCCCGACGAACCTTTGGTGCACTCTTGGTCGACCCCGACCGAAACGTGGTGCTCATGGACGGTTACAACGGCGGGCCCCGAGGTGGCGGCCGATTGTGCGGCGGCGAGGAATGTCTCCGCGACACGATGAACGTGGTCTCGGGGACCCGAGTGGAAATCGGTTGCCATCACGCTGAAATGAACCTGATTTGCAACGCTGCAGCCAACGGCGTGCCCACGAACAACGCCTGGCTCATCGTCACCGGAGAGCCGTGCATGATGTGCGCGAAACTCATCCACCACGCAGGCATCGCCCGAGTCGTCATCGTTGATGGCGGTTTTATGGGCGAAAACGGCGTCGGCTATCTCGAGGAGCACGGGGTGGAAATCCAACGGACCGAAGGGCCGAAAGATCCACGCGCCTCAGCGTGATGCAAACGGGAAGCCCCGAACGCCACCAACGGTCAAGTCTCCAACGAACCCGTCAAATAAAAGGAACCGAGCGCACGGGGCGAGCGAAGATGAACACCGGAGAGAAATCCATCAAAGGTTCAACAGAAACCACGCAGGAAGGTCTCAACCAGATTCTTCTTGGCCGAAACGTGGACCGAATTATCGGATACATCAACATGAAAATGTCGACGGCTGTGGCGGTGAATGGAGAACTGTCGGGCATCCGAACCCAGGTTCTCCAAATGGGGTGGTTCCTCACCGTGGCCCTCGTTTTGGGCACGGGAGGTTTGAATTCTTTCTTCGAATGGAGTCAAACGGCCCTCGTCGTTTCCGTGAGCGTGACCATTCTCGTCGCCGCCTTCGCCATGTGGTCAATTCGAACCCTGACTGTCTACACCGACATCGTGATGGAAGAGCACCAGCGCATGGAGACACTGTATTGTCACATCGTGTGGAACGGTTTTGCCGATACGGCCGCCATCGCCCAAAGGGTCGCCGAAATCGAGGCCGACACCCGTGGAAAGGTGGACGACATGAACAAGAAACATCGCCTGTTGACGGGAACCATCCTCCACTCAATGATTCATTTTGAGCGTGACCACGCCATCTTTGGGGAAGTCGACAATACGTGAACAAAGGGCTGAGGCATTTCTTTGGGCGTGCACCAAAGCCATGGATGAGCATCATAAAACCGCAGAACTTCGTTCGCTCACGGCGTGTAATTGAGAAACATGAAGACGCCCACCGTGAAAACGAAGAGCGGAACGATCAAAATCTCAAAGATGGACCGGTTTTGAGCCAACAAGTCCAACTCCGTACCGTAATGCAGAACCGAGGCATCTCCGGTGGCGGTGGTGGGAACCACCGTGAGCAGGGCGTTTTGAACGGTGGGGTCACCTCCCCAGTCGCGGAGGTGCTGTTCGGTTCGTGGAACACAATCACCGAGGATGTACAGCGGGTCGCCAACACCGAGGCCTCTCACATCCCAACGCCAGTTATCTCGCTGCCAAGTGTCAATCACCGGCCCGAGGTCAACCTGTTTTTCGCTCCAGAACGCCGGGTCCACGATGATGCCGCCCGAACCGTCGTGGACAATGAACGGAACGCCGTTGGAGACCCGCTCTTTGTGATTCCAACTGCAAGACTGGTTGCCATCGCTATCGGTAGTGCACTCGTAGCGGTAGGAGTCCCACCTCCAGGTCACCAAACCCTTGGTTTCTCTCCCACCGACTTCCATGGCCGGCGTTCCCGCAACGGAAGGGCGAACTTGCCCCACCAATTCGACTTGGCCTACCGCAGCGCTCCGTACGGGTGTGGTGGGCAAGTCGCTGACCAACCGAACAAGTTTGAATTGCTTCCACGCGCGGTAAAACCAGACCAAATTCACCCCCGTCACCAAGAAGGTGAGCCCCCATCCCAACATCGAATGGAACCACGACCCGTCTCGAGCTCGGAGGTCAGCGGCCAACCAAATGAACGATATCGAAAAGAGAAGGGCCCCGATGGAGTACGGTGTCATCGTGGCGGGCCGAGGCGTCCCCATTTTGATGGGGTGTTCGGCGATGAGGGTGCCGTCGCCTTCCTGTTTGAAGGGATCTTCGAACGACGCCGGCAGGGGAGGGGCGCCAAAGAGCCAGTCGTCTTCAACATCTCTGGTTGGCCTGGAAGGCGTTTCAAGGCGTTCAAAATTCAAACCAAAGTGCGGGAAAGAACGACCGGAACCGCGTAAAAAACCTTCGCCGGAGGTGGGGTTTTTGGCCGATGCCGAGTTTTGGTTGCGGATTCGCCTCAAATCCTCTTTGAGCGAAGGGGTGGTGCTGTACATGAACACCAAACCGGCCAACCCACTGAAAAGAAGCGCCCAGCGGCCTCGGTCTTCTCGTTGCGTCACCTCATCGGGAAGGATGGCGTTGCTGAACCCGAGGTTTTCGGCCACGGAAAGCAATTGATAGCGAACAGGGTCTTCTTCAACGAGCATAAAAACCGAAAAACGGTGGTTGTCGCTGTGACCCTCCCCGTGACCGATGATATCTCGGTCGTACTCGCTTGAACATTCGGAGAGCATGGTGCCTTCAGGGCTTAGCGAGCCTTGTTTCGAAAAAGATGCATCGATCCTCTGACCGGCGACATCGCGGAACCGAACCAAATCGTCTGAAAATTCGACACTGTATTGCCAACTCCCCCCTCCGTCATCGTCCTCAACCCATCTGCAGGATTCGGAGCCAATCCCGCCGCTTTCAAGTTCAAGCGGAACCACGACAAAAGCGGCGGTGGTGGCGTATTCATCAGCATCGTACCCCTTCTGCAGGGGGCCGAAGGCATACATGGACGGGTCTTCATGCAAGGAGGGCAATTTTTCAGCCTCGTCAATCCGGGGCACATCGGGAATGAAGAGGCTTGAGGAGTAGAGGAACACCGCCACAATCATCAATACGACGGAGAGCCCATACCCGGCTTTGTGAGCGGCCGTAGGTTTTGGAAAGTGGAAGAAACCATGGTCCAAACCGTAGGCCTCGGATGGACTCGCCATGCTCAAGATTCCTCGGTGGCGGATATAAGGCAATTCCCTTGAGCAGGCTCATCGGTATCGCATGCAGAGGGTGTTTTGAATCCGTGGCGATGATCGTGGACAAGCCTTCTATCCGTGGTCTGGAAGTGCCGGGGGCAGGATTCGAACCTGCGAAGCAATATGCAGAGGAGCTTGAATCCACCCCCTTTGACCACTCGGGTACCCCGGCTTCGTGTTGAGCCGTGATGAACGCTCTTCTTGACTATTCCTCTTGGACTTCGTCCACGAGTCCCCACGGAACCGGCGGAGGTGTTCGTTTTGACACGATTCGGCGGATTCGCTCCAGATGGTAGGCCTCTTCGCTTTCGGACCGCTTTTGATTGACGATCAACAACACCGCCCCTGCAATAACAATGGAAAGAATCGAAAGGCTCAGGACCGCCATGCTGCTGATGGCCTTATCGCCATCCGAGGCTTGAACATCTGCCAGAGGAATGGGTATGAGCGGCGTGTAACCCTCAAGTTGGACGCTGAGGCCCAACCGGCCCACCTCCCACGCCGTAACATTCCAGGACACTTTGACCCACTCTCCGGTGGCGAGAGCGATGTCTTCCGAAGCAAGAATGCGCCCTTTACCGTCCCGAAGTACCGCTTTGGTTTCCCCGGGAAGCAAACCCTCGTTTGCAATGCGGACGTAAATCGCCACATCGTCACCAACCTCGGGTCGATACGGCGAGGCCGATATGTCGGTGAACACCGGTTCAAAGGCCACCCAAGTCATGCCCACGTTGAGCGGTGCTGATTCCGTTCCCAGTCCGGTCAATGCCCTCCCCGAGCGGTCGTTGGCTTCAAACCAAACCACGAGGAGATCGCTGCGAGTCAATACCACTTCCGCAGGGAGGAAGCTCACAACGCCTTCGTAAACGGTGTAGGCATTCACCACGTCGATGATGGGCAGTTCGTCCACGCGTTGGGTTCCTTCAACAGGTTGACCCATGCGGTAGAACACGGAGTGCATCTTCAGCGGGCCGGGTGGCATGTGGGTGTCATCGTTCACGCTCAGCGTGATGCTAACGTTGTTGAGTTGATTGGAATCCAAGCGTTCCAGGGTTCCAGGAGAGAGCACCAATTTGGGCGCACGGTCATCCAGCACCACGTCGTACGCTAAGCCGTTGATTCCATACGCTTCGAAGCCTTTGGGAGTGACGCTTACATTTCCATAATCGTGGTACATGATGCCCGCATTCATCGTGATGTTCAACTCCATTTCCCCTGACGAGGTGACGTTAAACGCACCCTCCATCCGACGTTCACCATCGTTGAGTTCCCACACGAAATGGCCAACGTCGGGGAGGTCACGGGCGAGAAGATCGGTGCCCTCGTGCACCACGCCCAACCGGTGGTGAATGACATCGCTGCGGTGGAACCAATACGTCGTTTCATTGGATTCGCCGACCGGTTCCATCGTATCAACGATCTCAAGCCATCGCAAGGCAAGAGCCGTGCTGCCCGTCCATGCATGCGCGTTGAGGTGGTGCAGGCCCAAGCCCAAATCTTGACCCTCGTCGACGACCACCAAAGCCGGCGTACCCCCGCTTGAGGCAACGGATTGGGTGGCCGCCCATCCCAGACGGAATCGGAAGGTGACGTCGTAAGTGGACGAGAGCGGGCGTTGTGCAACCGAGACCTGCGGCACCTCATGGAAACAGGTTTCATCGGCTGAAACCTCTCCGAATCGAGGCTCGTAATGCACGAAGCAGGAAGCCGGCGCTGATTCTCCCAACAAAGCGAGTTCAATGCGGTCCAACGAGGCAATGCCGTTGCCGTCGGAGAGGACGAAGGAAAACGAATGTTCGTGACCGGCCAGAAGGTGCCCGTTCACCGCATCCATGCGTATGTCGTCGATGTCCGCCGTGGTGTCGGCCCGTTGTTGAACGCGAACCGTTGCCAAATCGTTCTCTTCACCAAAGTCGCCGCCGCCTTCAAGTGGGTTTCCAGCAAGGTCGTGGCCTTTGACCACGATGCTTGCTTTTCCTTCAAAGGCCCCGTTCGGGAGGACCTGGGTGGAAGAGATCAGGGGGAGGTCGACCTCCATCATGGTCACGCCCCGATTCACGCTTACGTGTTGCATCGTGTATTCCTCGGGATCCATCACGCCGTCGCTGTTGGCGTCATTCTGACGTTCCAACCACGTCCAGATCTCAACACGGTTCTCCAACCCTTCTGCGTCGTTCAATTCCATCCGCAGCGGCAAATCTCGTCCGGAAAGAATCACGTGGCCGTCAGCGGGGACCTCCCTGCCCGAATCAAGAAGCGATAAGGATGCAACGTGCGGTGAAACCGTGTCGTGAAGCAACCGAGTGGGGTTGAGCACCACGGAGCGGTCCTCACTTGAGGAGGAGTTGAGGTTGGACGGTCCAAGACGAGAAAGGCTCGGACGAATCTCGAGCCACGTGTTGCTCGGCACGCCTTCTCCAAGGCTCGGCGTGTTCATGGAAATCGAAAACCAACCGTCGTCTTCAATTTCGGTGGTCCATGTTTTGGACCAATTCACAGCAGCTCCGACCCATTCATCCTCGCCACCGGAGAGGTTCTTCGGAGGGACGGCTCGAAGGGTCACGCTGGCCTCACCTTGGCCTGCTTCGGCCCACTGATCGACAATGCCTTCCAAGCGAACTCGGCCGGTTGCTACCAGCGATACATTCTCGCCAAGATGGTAAGGCCAAAACGAATTGGTCCAATCGTCAAGGCGACGAGATGATGCGTCGAGGACCGTGAAGTCCACCACCTCCAAATCGTTCTCAACCTCGTTGAACGGGGTGCGTCGCACGAAGACGGAAGGGCCGACTTCCAAACCTTCCTCGTCGCTGGCTTGAGTTAGCACGTGGAGGTCATCGATGTCATCGAGCAACCAGGTGCTTGCAAAGGTCCAGGTCACGGTGCAGGCGTTGATGATGCACGAGACGTTGGAAGCTTGAGGTTGGAACGGTGACACGCCCGCACCGGTCAATTGCCTGAATCGAGGGGTGGCATCCAAACGGTCAACGAGGACATGAGCGAAAGCATCGGAAAGGGAGGACGAGGTGCTGAGGTGCAACGCCACCTCCGAGATGTCCGGTGCATCTTCGCTCAAATCGAGCGGGTTTTGGCGTTGATGATGCGTTGTAAAGGTCACCGAAGATTCCGGCAACCATCGAGTGTGAAGCGGTGGGTCAACGCTCTCCACCATCAACGGCAGGGTGTTCGCGGTTAATCCCGCTCGCAGACCGCCGTAAGCGGTGCGAACGTGCAAGGGGATGGTGAGCACTGCCCGTACATCCCCCGTAGCGGACGCCTCTTTCGCTTCGTTGAGCAGGCTCGCATCCAAATCAATGTCCAGAGTTTTGAACGAAGAGAGGTGGGTGAAATGGAGTACTTTCACGTCTGCTGAACCGACAAGGCCGACATCGATCTCGCAGGAGAACAGGGAAAAATTGGAGGAAACCGTTGCGGAGAGCGAGGAAGAGGGGCATGCACTGGCGGTCGTATAGGTGAACGGTTCTGCTTCAGAGGGCAAGTCTTGCAACACACCATTGATGCTCAAAGCGAGCGAGGCGGTGCGGTTGGTGACCGTCACCAACATCGACGCCCCGGGGCCCGAAACCGACCCCGAGCGCTGAACTGTACGATAGGTGAGCGTCACGTTGCTGTTGTTGAGGGTGAAGGACGGCACCGGAACGGAGGGATCCCATGGTGCCGAAACACCGTCGTGGTCAACTTCCGCCAATCGGCCGTTCAGGCCGAAGGTGGCCGACATGCTGGAGGGTGGCCAATCGAAAACGGTGGCGTTGTTCCACCCCAGCTTCAATTCGGGGCTTTCCGTGGGACGAACACAATCCAGTTCGGCTTTGCTCCGTTGAACCACTTCACCTCCGGAGGCAGTGACGGTAAAGGTCGGATTGACCGAAAGTTTCCCGCTCAAGGAGTAGTTCAGGTAGGTGGTTTTGACGGGCTTGGCCTGATGGGATGAGGCGTAAAGTTGCGGTTGAGCCATGGTCCAGGTGAGGTTATCGCCGATGTTGGTGACGCGATACCCGTCAAACGGGCAAGCGAGCAAAGCAGGAAGCGACAAGGAGAAGGGAGCGTGAACGACCAAGTTCCCGTCGGCATTGACGGACGAGGCGTTGGCGCCGTCGGGGGAAGCCAGCACATGCTCCGGTCCGACGAAGGCCGTTCGACCCAAGGTCATGCTGTGAATCAACGGTGTGACAAAGGTGTCGTTGGTGGCCATCTTCACACGAAGATGAACGGTCGGGTGCTCAACCGGGTCAACACTGAGGACGGCTGGCAGCGAGAGGTTGCTGTGGCCGTCGATGGGTTGGAGTTGCGCGTTGAGGACATCGATGCTCAGCGTGGTGCCTTCTGGAACGGTGGACCAACCGTCAAGCCATCCATAACCAAACAAGGGATGTGGTGCAAGAGAAGGCGAAGTCCATTGTCCTGAGGTTTCGAAGACATCGATTTCAACGCCGGCATCGTCGATGTACCAACCGTCGGCCTCAACGTAGGTGTCAGAGAAAAAGGAAAAGCGCGCTTTGACGGTTTGACCTGAAAGGTTTGAGAGGTCGTAGGTCTTCAATTCAAAGGGCCTGTTTTTGTTCGTACCGCACCCGTTTGGAGCGCTTGAACCGTCGATGATCCCTTGACCAAAGAGCGGTGAATTGAGGTTGACGTTTGATATTTGGTCGTGGAAACCGTTCAAGTTTGGAGGTAAAAACCACCATGTTTGGCCACCATCGGTGGAGATGGAAACCGCTCCGCCGTCCCAATTGGCTTCTGCGCACACCCAGGACTGGAACGCGAGACGAGCGGAGGCGTTGGTTGGAATGCTGTATTCTTCGGTCACGAGGTGCGTGTAGATGTTGTTGGTGTACTTCGTGGTCAGGTTCACTGCCGCCCCACTGCTGCCCGAGTGGAATTGACCCGGCCCGTAGCCCGAGGTGTTTCGTGTGGTTCCAATCTCCCATCCGTCCGGCCACGTGCCTTCAATCAACCACCCAGGAGGCGCAACCATCGTTTGCTCAAACGAGTTTGTGGTGCTCTGTGGTCCGTTCATCCCGAAGTTCGTTGTCCACATCCATTCGTTCACCGATGATGTGTTGGCGCGCCAACCGTTGGGGTCACCGGAAACACCGGTGGGCATCGTTGTGAAGTTCGCAACTTGAATGATGTCCGCTTGAGGGGTCCCTCGGCCGTCATGAATCAGCACGTTGTCGATGGCAACGCCCTCCCATCCGGACGAGGCAAAACCTCCGAAACCCGTTTGGTGGTTGGTTTGGACGTGGAATTCAAGCAACACCGAGGACGCGTTGGGGTGCGAGGCCAAACCGCTGGGCAATGCGTAGAAGATGGGTACCCAACCCAACGATTCGTCCGTGTAGAACCTCCCTTGGGACGTGAACCCGTTCCCCGGGAGGCCTGGAATTCCCGAGACGGATTGCCAGGTTGTTCCGTTGTTCACGCTGAGCGCCACCATCAGGTTGTCGGAAAAAGCGCCCTCCAAATCCCAGTTGGCCCAAAACTGCAACTCCAAGGTGCCGGTTGTTCCCGACACATCAGCGAGAACATACATCTTCCCGTCTGCATTGTTGGCGTAACTTCCAGAGAGGTTTCCGTGAAACCATGCCCCGGGTTGATCACCTTGATTGGAGATGGTGAGGTTGTCAATATACCACCCTTGACGGGTGCCAACCGAAGCCGAGGTTTCGTAGCAGGCACGCACCTCAAGCGTTGCTGTTGAAGCGTTGGTCAGGCCGTCCAAGAGAAATTCCGCTCTCTCCCAAACGGTCGATTGACCGGACCAAACAGAGGAGGGTGCTTGTTGCAATGACGATGCGTTCGGGTAGGCAACGATGGGGTTCAACGTCTGCCAGGTGCCGCCGCTTCCTCGCCACTCCATCCACGCAGCATCATCGTCATGGAGCGATAACCAGTGATCAAAGGTCAAACGATAGCCAGAAACGAAGGCGGGAACGGTCATCGAAGGCGAGGCAAGACAACCGCTCATGTTCGCGGTCAAGCCCCCGAGGGCTTGCGTCGTGAGCACCCGTTGACCATGAGTAGCGTTGGTGGGTTGACCAGCCCCAACACCGCTCAAAGGCAAAGCGACCACGTTCCAAACCTCGTGGTCCGGGCCTTGGCCCTCCCAGTCGGGGAGCGTTTCCACCAAGGTCTCAAAATCGGTCAATGAGGCTACCGTGGAAACGGGTGAGAGCGAGAGTTGTCCACCATGACCGATGCCCAGGGTGCCGTTGTGCTGCCCGCTCCAACCAGCATTCAGGTCGATGCCGAACCGATGCCCCGTCAATCCGGTGTCCGTCCACATCGGCGTGATGTCAAGGCGACCGCCGCTGAAGGTTTCATTGGCAGGAATGTTGAGCATACCGTTGTTCGTGGTGTTGACGCTCGTCGCGTTGAGCGTTGGGGTGAAAAACGTAGCATGAGAGGGCGTTGGAACGTTGTTTTCCAACGGTTGAACGAGGGGGGTCGCCAACATCAAGAACATCAGCAGGCACAACCCGATGGCCGAGCGCCGACGCCTCGCGTCGTCAGCCGGGCGGGATTGACCGGGTTTCATGCTCATGCACCTCGCTGTGCGAGGTGCAGCCTCCGAATATGAAAGGGTGTATCGGTTGCTTCACGGCACCCCGCCACCGAGAGGTGGGTGAAGGGTTCAATATCCGTCACCGTTTGGTTCGTTCCATGTCCACCATCCGAGATCTCAACAGCGCTCAAGCGCAAGAGATTGAGGAGCAGTTGTTCGCTGTCCACCGTCAGCAACTTCCCCGCCAAGTCCCCATTCCACTGCCTCGCCCGGATTTTTGGGACATGGTTGCTGCCTTGCTCTCCACCTTGGACGTGCAAATACAGAATATGGTGAGGAAAGGGGCAACGGACATGCGCTTGCAAAACCTCCAGAAGCGTCAAACCAACATCCGACGCATCGCTTCGGAGCTTGCCCGCAAGCGAATGGTGGCGATGATGCAACACGCAGCGAGCCAATCGCTTCGTAGCGGCGTGAATCCAACAAGCATGGCCCACGAACTTCCCTCTTTGGACTGGCAGCGACACGACCCTGCCGAGAAGGCGTTTTATCACGCTCTGCAACTTAACGTTGACCGGTTCAAAAAGGAAATCGATTGGAAAGGCATGCAGCAAGGCATTCTGAGCGAGGTCGGAGACCGCACCGTCACCCACGCTCCCGGGACGATGCAACTGGATGCGTTTGTCGGCGAAGGTGAACTCTCAAGCCAACCCCCGCCGGATTTGGCGTTCGAAGACCCCCTTCCTCCCCTCGAGAGCAAAGAACTCGACGAAGAACGTTGGATGGACGATGCGGAGTGGGTTGATGAAGAGGCATACCTCCTCGCAGATTTGGAGCAGCAGGACTTCATCAAGCCAAACCCTGCTCCAGTCCAACCCAAAGCCGACGAAAATCGCCACGGAGCCGCCATGGAGTTGGCGCCGTCCAACAAACCCATGCCGGTGATCGAAGCACCACCAGAATCGCCGGTTGAGCACCAAAAGAACGACAGCACTTCGGAAACAAATGTCCGTGTTCGTATTCTGGAAACGCTTGGCGAGCCCATTCTGAACGAAGCAGGTGAGGCCCTCGTGCTCGAAGCGGGTGATGTTCACATGCTCGACGAGATCACGGCCTCGTGGCTGATGGACGCAGGTGTAGCGGAACGAGCCGAACTTTAGAGCGTGTTGTTGTCGTCAAGTGGGCAGGCACAAGGCTGCGAGCAGAAGATGCAAATCGATCCCAACAACCGGATGGCCGGTCAAAGGTGGCACTGGTTCAGTTCATCGTTCGCATTGAAATCTCAATGCTGACGGTATCGGGAATGGGGATTTTGGTCACGGCCCGCAAGGCCGTTTCGTCCTTTCCAGTGGTGATATCCATCTCAAGCAGACGCTTGTGGATTCGCAATTCCCAGTGGTCGTACGTCTCGCTGCCTTCGCCGTCGGGTGCCTTGCGAACGGGCACGACCAAACGTCGGGTCGGCAAGGGGATAGGGCCACGAAGGGTGATTCCACCGCTGTCGCAGATGGTTTTGATCTGGCCAGCGACGTCATCAATGTCCTTGTGGTTTTCACCGGTCAACTTGATAACGGTCACAGCGGCCATTCAATCTCCTCCAACACCAATGTTCCGTGAGCGAGCTCACTTCTTCTCGATCTTCAAACAGACACCGGCGGCCACGGTTTTGCCCATGTCGCGGATGGCGAAGCGGGACAACTCTGGGAAGGTGTCCATTTGCTCGATAGCCATTGGCTTGGTTGGCTGGAAGCGGATGAGACAAGCGTCACCGGTCTTGAGGAAGGAAGGGTTGGCTTCCTTGCCGGATTTGTTGGTCTTCTCCAAGAGCTCCATGAACTTCACAGCAACTTGGGCGGTGTGAGCGTGGAACACCGGGGTGTAACCAACGGAGACGACCTTGGGGATGTCCATCAACTGGATTTGACCAACGAAGGTCTCGTCGTGACGCACGAAGGTTGGAGCGCTGTCGGTGTAACCGGCAACGTCACCACGGCGGATGTCGGTGGTGGCGAGGCCACGCACGTTGAAACCAACGTTGTCACCAGGCTCGGCCTTGTTGACCATCGTGTGGTGCATCTCAATGGTCTTGACATCAGCGGACTTCTGAGAGGGGTTGAAGACAACGGTCTTGCCGGTGTTCAAAGTTCCAGTCTCAATCTTTCCAACGGGCACGGTACCGATACCGCCGATCTTGTAAACGTCCTGGATGGGCAAGCGGAGAGGCTTGTCAACAGGCTTTTCGGGCATTGGCGTTGCGTCGATGGCCTCAAAGAGGGTGGGTCCTTTGTACCAGGAGCACTTGTCGGACTTCTCGAACACGTTGTCACCGTTGAGGGACGAGGCAGGGATCATGGGAACATCGTCGGGCTTGAAACCGGCCATCTTGAGGAGGCCAGAGACCTGTTCGCAGGCAGCCTTGTACTTCTCCTCGGACCAGTCAACACCGGAAATGTCCATCTTGTTGACGTGGACGATGAGGCCCTTGACACCAAGCACCTTTGCGAGGAAAGCGTGTTCCTTGGTCTGGGCGTTGACACCGTCGTTGGCTGCGCACAGCAGGACAGCGGTGTCAGCCTGGGAGGCACCGGTGATCATGTTTTTCACGAAGTCACGGTGACCAGGTGCGTCGATGATGGTCCAGTAGTAGTTGGGGGTGAAGAACTCCTTGTGAGCGACGTCGATGGTGATACCACGCTCGCGCTCTTCCTTGAGTCCGTCCATGACGTACGCAAGGCCGAACCCGGCCTTACCAGATTCAGCAGCGAGTTTTTCGTTCTTCTCAATCACGTGCTTTTCAATGTGGCCCGAGTCGAGGAGGAGACGTCCAACAGTGGTGGACTTTCCGTGGTCGACGTGACCAATAAACACGATGTTGCGGTGTGGCTTACTTCTATCTTCCCATTGTGAACCCATGGTAATCGCTCCTTAGCAAGCCGTCCGAAAAGTATCCCATATATCAAGAGCGCGATGGGCAACATCCGCTGATTAATGCGAAAAAGGAGGTCAATCACTCCGCATCAAGAATTTCACCGTCTCGGTCAATCCGGTACAAACGCAGGGTGCTTGTGGACCCTCGCATCGCCAACGGGCTGCCCGAAATTGCCACAATACGGTCACCGGGCTCAATTCGCTTCTGAAGGACGAGCTGTTCCACGGCTTCACGCATCGTTTTCGAACCGCGCTCGTGTTCTTTGGAGAGAATGGTGTCCACGCCCGGGAGCATGCAGGTGCGTCGCAACGCACGCAGCCGATCACTCACGGCAGTGACGGGAATGTTGGGCCGATACCCCGAGACCAGGCGGGGGGCTGTACCGTGTTGGGTCGCCACCACGATGCGGGCTGCGCCGGATTCTTTGGCGAGTTCGACCCCAGCATGGGCTACGGCGCGAGTTGAACGGAACCGAGCCAAGGCGTTGGGTCGTAAGTCGTGGCTGCTGAGGCCTTGCTCCGTGGCCTGGGCGATTTTGGCCATCGTTTGAACGGCTTCGAGCGGGTACTTTCCGGACGCCGTTTCGCCCGAGAGCATCACACCGGTCGCTCCGTGGCGAATCGCCGTGGACACATCGCTCACTTCAGCCCGAGTCGGCCGAGGTTGAAGCGTCATAGAATCGAGCATCTGAGTGGCCACCACAACTGGCATGCCGCGCTCAAGAGCTTTGTCGATGATACGTTGTTGAACCACGGGGACGTTTTCCAAAGGAATCTCTACGCCGAGGTCTCCACGAGCAACCATCACCGCATCGGCGGTGTCGAGAATGCTGTCCAAGTTCTCAAGAGCGGCAGGGTGCTCAATCTTCGCGAGCACCGGGACATGCATTGAGGCAGCCTTCACCATTTGTTTTGCGGGGAGGAGGTCCGAGGCGGTGCGAACGTAACTTACGGCGATGTAGTCCGCGCCGTTTTCGAGGGCGTGTTGGATGGCACGCTCGTCTTTGACACCGATGGCGGGCAGATCAACCAACGTCCCTGGGACGTTAACGCCTTTTCGGCTGCTGATGGGGCCACCGTCCTCCACACGACAACGGACGATACCGTTCGCTGTTCCCGGCGTTGAAGTCACGGTCAGGCGAATCAACCCGTCTGCGAGCAAAACGGGGTCACCGGGATTCAACTCGCTGGACAGACCGCCGTATTGAACCGGGAAACGGTGACCATCGGTCGCCTCCATGTGGTCCACACCGCAATGAAGCTCGATCTCGCTTCCATCTTGGAGGCTGGTCGCTTCAGGGAAGGTGCCGAGGCGAAGTTTCGGACCAGGGAGGTCGGCCATGATGCACGTAGGCCGCCCGGTTTCATCCTCAATGTCCCGAATCAAGCGATAGAGTTCGGTCTTCTCTTCGGGTTCGCCATGCGAGTAATTCAGTCGGCAAACGTCCATACCCGCTTCGAGCAGGGCCTTGATCGATGCCCTATCGTCGCACGAGGGCCCTATGGTGGCGATGATTCGAGTCCTTCGCATAGGTGAAACCCCGTTTCACTTGTAGTACAGACGGATGACGAATTGGTCGATGACGAAATCGTTCACGCGGTCGTTTTGAATCGTCATGGTCCATTCACCATCGCCGTACGTTGAATCCGTGTCGGAGAAGAGGTAACTTGAGAGACGGAGGTGGACGCAGTCCTGTTCGCTATCGCACTCGCCATCGTCTCGCGATTCTCGGTCAACCTTGGTGGTGTTATCGGCTTCCTCGTCCTCTTCGTTGTAAGCAAAGATGTCGATTTCACTGCGGCAGTTGTTGGCTCCCGGAATCGGGGTGCAGTCCTCGTCCTCCTTGGGGTACTCCAACTCCATTTGGGCTTTCACGATGGTGTTGCCCGATGTTTTGTCGTAATGAATCATGGTCTTGAATTCCAGCGTAGCGGGATTCCCGCTGGTGTTCCCACCGATTTCGAAATCGTTCCAGTATCCCGCATAGTTCACGATGACTTTGATGGTGGCGCTGTCGGTCATGTCCACGTTGTTGGTCACGGTCAGGCCGATTTCGTATTCACCGGGTTCAACGTTGGACCACTGCACGGTCTCGCCGACCAAATCGCCGTCGTTTTCGCTGTCGCCATCGTTGTCCTTGTCGTCGTCCAAGTTGAGATCCCACCGGTAACCGTCGGTTGGAATGTACTGGGAGGATGCCTCACCAGCCGTGGAGGCCGAGGCGTCGAGTTCGATGGTGATGGTCTCGGTCACGGTCCGGTCGGTCATCGATTTGTCGCGAGCGCAGATCCAGACCAAGATGTAGCGGTCCTCGTTGATGGTCTCGTCCTCGCAATCTTCGTTGTCCGCATATTGCCTGATTTCGGCCTTTGGAGGCTCGGCGCTTTCGGTATAGACGACGACGTCTCGCGTTTGTTCTGAGGTCGTGGTGCCGTCCGAAACTTCCAACCTGACCTGGTAGGTTTTGGCCTCGTCAAATGACCACGAGGCTGTGCGACCCGTTGCGTCGATGTCGATGGAGCCCTCTGCATCAAAGTTCCAACGGTAGGTGAGCGAGCCGTCACTTGGCGTGGAATCCGAGGCATCAAACGTGACGGTGGTGCCGGATTTGATGTTCTTTGATGGACTGAATTTGAAGACGGCAAGAACGTCTTCAGCGTCGGCACCGCCGTCGTCTTCGAAAATGCATCCCGCAAGGGAGGACATCACCATCAAGCAAGCCATGAGCAGGGTCACGGAGATGCGGGCCATGCGTTGCGGTGGTGGCTCGGTTTTCAAAAGGGCTTCCTCAAGAAGTCACGTTCCAAACGAAAACAGCGTCCTCTGCCGGTTGCCCGCCATCAGGTCATTGGCATCCCAATCGAAGATTTCCGTGATTCGTCCCACGGCGGCAGCCAAACGTTCAGCGTAGAACAATCCGTCGTAGCTGACCTCGACCCCCTCTTCCTCGTTGTCCAGCCATGGAGCCACCTCCATCGGTCGCTTTTTTGCATCCGTGACGAGGAAAGAGACTTTCATGCCTGAAGTAAAGCCCAAGCCCCGTTCGATGCGTTGTTTGGCTACCCGCACCTGCGCCATGCTGTTGGGGTTGGTGTAGTCCTTGTGAAAATCAACATCGTCCGCAGATTTCACCGGTGTTCGCAAGACCCGGCCTTTGCAGGATTTGGCCAAAACCACCTCGCTTGGAGGAACTTTGCCTTGCTTGAGTGCACGAACCTGGTCTCTCGCAAACTCCACCAGTTGGTCGCCTTGGTCGGCCAAAGCGAAGCGGAACACCTGCCGCATGGTGCGGGTCAGGTAGGGGAATGAATCGGTGCGTTGGGTTTCATAGCCTCGAATCAACATCTCCTCCGCAGGCCATACGACGTTGCCGATGTACCGCTTCTTGGCCCCGTGGCTGAAGAAGACGGAAAGGCCTTTTTCAAACTCCAGAACGGCGGCGTCCTTGCTGTAGCGTTGGGCCAACTTGGTCCCGAAGGCAACCATTTCCTCAACGGCTGCAAGATGAGCACTGCGCTTTTCCAAAGCAGCGGCGTCCCCTCGCTCAACGGCTTCCTTCTCATCATCGCTGAGCATACGCGGGGCGTTCGGGTCGATCGGACACCGAACAAAGATGGAGTCTGTGTCCGAGTACACAACGCCGTGACCTTCTGTTTCCACGGCGGCGATGATGGTCTTGATGTTCTGACGGGCCCATGCCGTAATGGACGAGCCAAGGTCGCGGTGAGTGAACCGGTAAAAGCCGCTGGCAAAAACCCCGTAAAAGGAATTCATGAGGATCTTGACAGCGTATTGCATAGCATCGTGAAAACCAACCGCAAGGTCATCGTTGGCCTTCTTCGCCGCACGCAAAGCAGCTTTGTGTTCATCCCGCTGGGCCATCAAATCCTCAAGCAACAACGGTACGAGTCCTTTCCGTTCGTCTTGGTGGCGAAACACCACTTGGGTGGGGGAACGGTGGGCTTTGTCAGGGTGCTCAATGTCGTCCAAGGACCCCTCGAGGCGGGTTGTGTAGCAGATGTTATGACCGATCATGATGGAGGGGTACATGCTCTTGAAATCAAGCACTGCAATCCAAGGATGCAGGCCCTTCTCCACATCGTGAACGTACCCACCGGTGATTTGCCCTTCTTTGGCTTCCGCAGAACCGGTGAGGGGGACTGCAACCTGCTGCCGGTCAGCCAAACGGATGACGAGGGAATCGATGAGTTGGCTCGTGCTGCCGTTCGCGGCGGTCTCGAAGGGGACCTTGGCGACGGCAGCCACGGCCTCCTTACGCCGAACCGCTTGAATGGCCCGCAAAATGTCCAACGGCAGTTCCGCATCGCGGACACAGTAACTCAGAACCTCGTCAGGACGGGTTGCCCACTCTTCGTCCATGTTTGAGGCATCCACGTCCATTTTGTGCTTGGCCTCATCATCGGGAAAGAGCAGGGTTGCGACGAAAGAGAGCGTTTCCCTGCGAGGGTTCAGCGCTTGCCGTGCCTGCCACCACGTGTCCATGATGACCCGCCCCGCAAGGTTCCATGCACGGTTGCTCTGGCGTTTGGGGAGCAGAGCGTCTCGCTGCCGTTTGAGTTCGGTTTCTTGGGGCGGTGCTCGGCCCCAACCAAACAAGGCGATGCTCCCCTCAGACCCTCGTCCTCGCTGGAGGATTTTGCTTCGGTCAGCGAGGCGAGGCAGGTCAAAGTTGTCGATGTTGTATCCCGTGATGATGTCAGGGTCGTGCTCCAGAACGGTGGCGGTCAACGCCTCCAGAATCTCGGTCTCCGTGCCCGTGTAGGCAATGGAATGTCGCTTTCCAGAACCGAGGTCTTCGATGCAGGCCGCTGCACAAAGCACGGTTTCGTGCTCAATGCTCGTTTCCAGGTCGAAGGACATGATGCGGTAAGGGACCTGAAACGGAGGTGTTGATTCCAAACGGTCGACGGAGGTGACCACGGTCACGTCCACCGCGTATCGACCGCCTCCGCCCGCTTCGATCACGCTGGGTCTGAGCAACGGGGCATCGTCGAGGCGTTCGTCGACCGTTTCGCCTGAAAACGCAACGTGAGCGCCGATATCGGCGTCCAAAAACAAGCGGTTGACAAACGGAATATCGCCCGAAAAGACCTGCCAAGATTGGGACATGAGGGCGCTTCGAAGGGCCGGAACATGGAAGGGTTGTTCGACTTCTACGGTCCAAACCGGTCGGTGCCCCAACATGGTCCATTTGACCTCGGGACCCCTGACGTCAGCGACGTGATCCATTGTCGTCACGCTTCGTATACGGTCCTTGAGAAAAGGAGCAATCTCGTCGTCAACGTTCCACTGGCCGATGGGTGCAATTTCAAAGGTCGGACGAAGACCGTGAACGAGCAGGCAGACTGAACGCCCATCGTCCATTCGACCGAAAAGTTCGATCACCGTACGGGGGGCTGAATCTTCGTCTGCTCGGTCAGAAAGCGAACGATATCGTCCGCTCACCACCCCCATTCGCCCCTTCATTATCACACCCCCTACCGCCTTGAGGCTTGGACCCCATTAGAACCCATCTGTGAAGGAAATTGGGCATCGACGAAACGGATCCCATATCACAAAAAATGAGAGAGGAAGGCTTGAAAGCCTCATTCCAATCGCTAGCGTTGAGGGAGCGTTAAATCATGGATGAGTCGTTTGATTGGGACAGCCTCACTTTTTCCCTCACCCCAACCGACACCATGTACATCACAACCACCGAGGGTGATGAACCGTGGATGCCGGGCGAACTCCAACCCTACGGCGACATCCCGATGTCACCGGCTGCAGGGGTGCTCAACTACGGCCAAGGCTTGTTTGAAGGGATGAAGGCGTTTCGCACATCGGCAAACCGCATCGTGTTCTTCCGGCCAGAAGAGAACGCACGCCGCATGCAACGCGGCGCTGACCGACTGAAAATGCCCCCGGTTCCCGAATCCATTTTTGTCGATGCGGTCGAGCAAGTCGTCGCCGCCAATCAGCATTGGGTGCCCCCCACCGGAAAAGGTGCCATGTATGTTCGGCCGTTGCTGATGGGGAGCGGACCTGTACTCGGCGTCAAACCTGCTCCGTCCTACACCTTCCTCATCTACGTCACCCCTGTTGGACCGTACTTCAAAGGCGGCATGAACGCCATCGACCTGTTGATTTCAGAACATCACCACCGCGCCGCACCGGGCGGGTCGGGCGGTGTCAAGGCGATTGGCAATTATGCCCCGGGCATGAAGCCGAGTAAGGAAGCCAAGGAACTGGGGTATGCCGAGGTGATTTACCTCGATGCAGAGACACACTCGGCGATTGAAGAAGTGGGTGCTGCGAACTTCTTCTGCATCAAAGACAAGGTGCTTTACACGCCGGAATTGACCGGCACCATTCTGCCCGGCATCACACGCGACTCTATCATCCAACTGGCGCGCCACCAAGGCTACGAGGTCGTTGAAGGGAATGTGCTGGCGGATTTTGCCGTACAGGCCGACGAAGCCTTTTGCTGCGGAACCGCCGCCGTGATTTCACCCATCGGCTCCATCACCCATAACGGGGTCAAATCGGTGTACGGTGAAGGAACACCCGGAAAGATCACGACGGAACTCTACAACCTTTTGACCGGGATTCAAAACGAGACCGAAGAGGACGTCTTTGGCTGGCTTCACCCGTTGCCTTGAAGGCGACGCAGGGCGAAAGCAAGGGCCAACGTCACCGCCGTCCACGACATCGGAAGAAACGGCGTGTCCTCTGAGTCGGCTGGAACCTCGGGTTCGGGTTCGGGCTCTTGTTCGGCGGCAGGTTCAACCACGATTTGACCCACCATACCAACCGATTCATGCGGCTCGCAGACGAAGGCGTAGGTTCCGTTCATGCCCCGCTCAAAGGTGAAGGAAAAGTCCACTGCGCGCGCAGGCTCGCCCGTATCAAAAACACCGTTTTCCTCAACAGCGTTGTGCGGGAGGGCTTGGCCGCTCCAAAAGAAACGCACCGTATCGCCTTCGGTAACGGTCACGGAAGAAGGTGAAAACCGAAGGTTCGTGCTGTCCACTGAAATCACGGTCGTATCGCCGCTTTGTGCAGGTTGTGCGGCGAGGTCCCCTTGAAGAAGCAAGAGAAGGGCCGTGACCAGAAGCGCCTTGGCGGTGTTCATGGTTAGAAAACCGAGGCTGGAGTTATCAAAGCCTGTTTGAACGCTTCACTTCTTTTTGAAGCCAGAACGCTTTTTGAAACTGGAACGTGGTTGGGTGTTTTTTCGTTGCGAACGTGCCCGTCTGTCTCCGGTTTTCGGACCTCGTGCAGTCTCCGCTTCGGTGGCTTTCCGCTCATCGCGTTGCATTTGTCGCCATTGGCCTCCGATGAGTTGCAACACCTCCTCTTTCGAGCCGGCTCCAATGGCTTCCTTGGCTCCAGAAGCCGACACCCAAAGCCGACCTTCGCGGCCGTGAGGGCGTCGAGGATGTGAGGTGGATTCCTCGCGCTTGATTTTCCGAAGACCGACTTCACGAGCGGCCATGAACAGACCTTCCAAATCGGGTTTCACAACGGCGGCGTCCTTTGGAACACGGCGACCGCCTCGTCGAGCGAGTTTGAGGTCAAAGTACCCGGGCCAAATGCAAATCCGATCGGGATTGTGGTCCATGGTCTCGCCTCAAAGGACGCTCACGCCAAACCGTCTTGAAGCCGTCGCTCGGGCTCACTCGATGAGCACGCCGTTGATGACGCCGTCCTTGCCTGGGCGGGACGTGATGCGAACGCGGCCTTTGTCGGTCTCGATGATGGCCCCTTTGACGAGGATGTTTCGTCGAACGTAGTTGGGGTCTGAAGCGTTTTCAACCACGCTGTGAATTGAGCCCAAGGTGGTTTTCCCGGTCTTGGTGTCGTTGATGCTGACTTGGTTGGCCGCCATCACGCGGACCATGGTGTTGCCACCGGCCTTGCGGTAGATCTTCCGCTTGGGCTCACCGACGAGCGCAAATTGCTTCTCGGTCGAGATTTCAGTGGCTCGCTTGCCTCGGGCCTGTACCTTGCGTCCACCTGTGGGTTTGCGTCGAGAAATACCGTGCCATTGAGCCATGTGAGAGCCTCCTGCGTCGCCACCGACCAGCACGCGCTATATGAAAGCAACCCTCAGTCACAGCGCGAGACGATTTCGGAGAGAAGTTCTCCTTTTCCGTTCGTGAGACGTGCCACGAAGGTGTCCCCTGGAAGGAATCGACCAACGCCTTCAGGCGTTCCGGTGAACAGCAGGTGGCCACTCTCAACGGGCGCCCATGATTGCAGGGCGGCGATTTGTTGAGCGGGCGTGACCGACATTTCGTGCAAAGGCGTGGATTGACGCACCTCCCCGTTGACGGTCAAGGAGAGATGCAAACCCTGTGCGGGGTCGACCAAGGCGTCCCAATCCTCTGTCCACGAATGCCAGTCACCGACGACGGCACTGGCACGGAAACATTTCGCCTTGGCCCACGGAAGTTGGTTTGCCCGAAGCTCTCCCTGCGCAGCGCGATCGGTCAAGTCAAGACCCACCGCAATGGCCTCGGGTTGCAACTCGTCGCCTAACCGAACCACGCATTCCACCTCGTGGTGAACTTCCCCCGGGTGGTCCGTGACGGGAAGGGGGCCGTGATGGTGCAAACAGGAGGCGGGCTTGACGAAAATGATGGGCTCAACCGCCGGAGCGTTGCCGAGTTCTCTGGCGTGTTTTGCGAAGGTTCGGATGGTGCACCACATGGTCATGGCTTGCGCAACTCGCTTTCACACATCAAGGGCGCGATGCCGAAGAATGAAAGCCAAACGCCCCCTCTCCCGACCATGGGCAACGAATGGAGCATTCGAAAACGGCGGCCTGTTCGTCGCAAAAACATCGCCCCCCTGCTCAAGCGCCTCGAAACCGACTTGGAATTGGATCTTAATGTGGACGGAGCGTTTCTCGAAATGGCCGAATACGGCCCTTGGACGGTGGTCTTTGTCGATCGCGTTCCGTTGGTGGTTGAGGTCCCAAGCGAGAACGACGAGCGGTTTGTGTTCTTGACCTTGCGCGGCTTCCTCTCTCATCTTGACGCCTTGAAGTGGGTCGAAGTCGATCACGGAGCGATTCCGTTTTTGATGAACGGCGCCGATTGCATGGTTGCGGGTATCCACGGCGCCGAATCTTCCGTGGCCGAAGGCGACTTGGTATGGGTCCGCGACATGACCCACAAGCGCCCACTGGCTCTCGGTTGGGCCATGAGTGACGCTGAGGCGCTGATTGAGAACACCAAAGGCAAAGGCATCAAGACCGTTCACTGGGTTGGTGACGATTTGTGGGAAATGGAATGATGCAGCCAGCCTCGCGCGAACACTAAAGAGGGAGCGGCGCCCATTTCCTCCCATGAAGCGAAGCCTTGCTGTGCTGACGATGATGGTTGTCATCACCGCCATGGTGCAATCAGCGGTGGCTGCGGGGGCTGAAGGTGGCGAGGACGTCAACCCCGAAGATGACGTGCCCTTCACGGTCCTCGAACGGACCACGCCGTCCCAAGATGGCATGAAATGGATCCTCTCGGTTGAACTTGCGCAGGCCGCCAAGGAGAACGGCACCACGCTTGCACTCACGACTCAAATTTGCCTGAACAGTGGGGTTTGCGACCCTCCCGTGACTCACGATGCAACCGTAGAAAACGGTGTGTACACCATGTCGCTCAGCCCGCCTGAAGACCATTCCTACGTCAACTGGCGTGTCAAAGCGACGTACGATGACGAGAGCACCGAAAACTTCCCGAACGCCGACTGGTACAAGACGTGGTCCACTTGCTACTACCAGGAGGGCGGATACGGTGGCGAACACGCCGACGGTGACGGTTGCGATGTCCCAGCTGCTGGCGATACCGATGAATCCCTACCGGCCTTGAGCGCCCTCGTCGCCGTTGGTGCTGTTGGCGTTGCCGCTGCAGCCATCGTGATTCGACGCCGCTGATTCAAATCGTCTGGTGATGTTCAACGAGGCGTTCGACAAATCGACGCTGATCCGCCGTCCACATGGTGAGCGTGACCGAAACCGCTGAGCGGTCGACTGCCAGTTCTGGGCGGAGAAAACCGCTTCCATGCAAATCGCTGAGAACCAGAGGGAGATGTTCGCCGTTGGCCTTGAACAGACAGCCGTTTTCGGTGGCTTTCGCTGAACCGAACGAAAACTGAACGCCGGCTTTGTTTTCTTTGCACTTCACACCGCCAGCCGTGAGAAAGCGCTTCAAAGCCGCGAGTAAGGCCTTCCCATCGCTGTTGGCCCCGTCATCCACTCCCCCGTAGGCCGAAAGGAAACCCAGTTCGGTCTCGTTTTGTTCCATCAGGTGGTCCAAACCTCGCCGGTCGTCCGTCATGGTCAGGCCTCCGTCGACAGTTTCGTCCAGCCGATGAGGCGTCCATCGGTGGCGTCCACGAGCAAAGAAAAGCGATGGTTCAATCCGTTCTCGTCCCATTGACGTTGAACATCATACGTCGTTGCCCCGCTGTTGTCAAACAGGTCGCCGAAGTCCAAGCCAAAGCCGGTTCCCGGAACGACCACGAGATAACCGACGGTGGTCTCGGAGTGGAAACCGGACGCGGTGAACAAGCTGTCGTCACCCGTGAGGTCGGCGAAACGCTGTTCGTCCATCACCCTCGATTCAAGCTCATGCATCGGCAGGACCGAAGGAATGGCCTCCCGGTCGTAGGTGATGGAATCGTCGTATGCACCCTTGGCGATGAAGTCGCAAACGAGGTCGTCTACGCTGCTTCCACTGACGCTAAAGTGCAACCACCCTGCGGTGCTGTCGGTCGCAACCCAGGAAAGGTTCCATTCCGTGGCGCTGCCGTTCTGTGCGTTCACCGCTCGCCAAACGTAGCCGCCGTTGTCCAAGGCCGAGGTCGCTCCGGAGGCCACGCTGTTGAAATCGGACAAACATTCCATGGCGAGGTCAAGAGGATGCGAGCGAAGCGTTGAGTTGTCGGGCAAGTGGGTTCCATCAACCCCCCAATTTGAGAGTTCGTCCTCATCCGGGTCAAGTTCGTTGGATTCTGGCCGGTTATCGTAGGCTTTCCCGAGTTCAATCGCTTTCACGCCTCGGACGAGGGTGGTCCGCTCAAAGGAATGGTGCAATTCAAGTTCGCCTTCCGGCAGGAGGGCTTCGATACCCGCTTGCTGCCATCCTGCACAATCGCTTTGGGAGGCCTGACTGCTGCTGATGGCGATGTCCACCGACTGACGAGCAGCCCAAGGGCTTTCAGCGTCCAACCAGAGGTTCATGTTGGCATACCCAAGACACAGATCACGAACGTCGCGATGGGTCGCCGTCACCTTCCACATGTTGGTTGAGCCAACCTTTTCTGAGCCCGTCACGCGCCATTCCCATCCCGAACTCGTCCCTGAAGCATCGGTGGTGATGAAGGCGTTTCCAAAGAAGTCGGCCAATTCCACCGGTGCGACGACGATGCCGAGGCCGGGAGAGAAATCCTCCAAGCCGCCCAACAGGCCGCCGATGCCGTAGGTAAAGGCCGTCCCGCTGGTGGTTCCGTCGCTGTTGGTCAACAATCCGTCGAGTTGCGTGGCGAGCGTCACCCGCTCGCGCAACTCCTTCCACGTGGTCAGCGTCAATTCAGCGTTGCCGGAAGTTCCCTCGCTGAAGTCGTTGCACTTCTGGTTGGTTCGCTTGTGACCAAAGATGTCAAATTGAGAGAGTTCCATGGCGTTGGTGCTTTCCACCGCCAGCCACGAAAGGCCTTGACCACCTTTTACCTCAACTGCACCCAAACGGTCGTCGGTACGTTGCGTGAACAGTTCCGTGGAAGCCCCCTCCGTGATGGAGACTTCGCTTTCGCCTTGGAAGAGCAAACGGACCTTGCAATAGTCCGGAGGGTCCTCAAGTTGGTCGGTGATGAGTGATACATATTCGCCGGTGGCGACCAAGGTGCCGCTTGTGCTCTCTCCGTAGCCGTCGTAGGCGCCGTTGATCTGGTAGCCCATCGTGTCTCCATAGCGAAGCGCATCGGCGGTGAAAGGTTCGAGCTGATTGTTCACGTAATACCAACCGCCCGCTCCCAGGATCACCAGCGTGAGCAAAACGGCCACCGTTTGCGGGCGTCGCACCATTTCACGCAGCGTGGTCGGCGAACTTCCTGTCGGGGACTGAGCTGGCGGCGAAGTCACGTCGCTTCCTGCAGCGCCTTTGGATGGGGCGACCACCTTTGTCTCGGGCTCGCTCGACGGCGGCTCGTCGTCCACCAAATCGGCTTCGAGGATTTCAGCCTCAAGGACTTCGTCGTCATCAACAGGGACGGAGACCACCGCACCTTCCTTCTTGGAACGAGGTTTGGTTTCGACCTTGGGGGACGATGTTGCGGGGGTGAGGGTGTCGTCATCTTCCAAGGAAAGCATCACCGGTTCAGACGAGGTCACCCCAGCATCTTTGGGGGTTTCAGGCTCGGCATCAACGGGTTCAGCGTCATCCTCGTCGTGAACAACTTCCTTCCCATCCGCTGTGGATTGGAAGGTCGAAGTCGAATCGTCAAACACCTCAATGCCGAGAGTTTCGTTGTCCACACCCGCTTCGATCAGACGTAGAAGCAATTCGGGCTTCTTGCCCGTGGCAGAGACATCGTTGAGGACACAAAGCGCCTTGAGTTTCGCCACCGTAAGGTTGGTGGTCGGGACGTCATCCATGGTCTTGCCTCGCTAAACCGTAGGCTTGGACCCTTTCAAAGATGGCCTTCATTTGCGGCGAATTTCGCCCAAATGCGTGCTCTTTGCGCCTCCTCAGCCTTGGTAGGCTTCATAGCCTCCATCGGCGTTCTGAATGTACACCGTCTGGTCGTAGGTCCCATCGGGCATCTTTCGGAAAAAGTACCCGTTTTCCGCAGGCTCAAAGGTGGCCTCGTCCAATGGAGATGGGGAAGGTTGCGCCGCTTCTGGAGGGGTGGCTGGGGCGGGTGAAGGGGAATCCTCGTTGTCCATGGGTCCGGGAACCTCTGCTGCTGCGCCATCGGCTGGAGTTTCCGGCGGCCCACCCGGCCCGCTTGTCGGTGGTGCACCCGTTGGACCCGCCATGATTCGGGCTTGGCTCGCTTCGCTGAGCACCTTGGCCTCGGTGCTCTCGGCTTCGCCTTCCAATATCTTGCGCATGGCGGCACCGTGACGCTGAGCGCCAACGAAAGCAAAGGCCGAAAGGGAAAGACACGCGAATCCGAGGATGCCGCCGAAAAATTGGTTCGGGTAGAGTTTGCCTTCCACGGCCATGCCGATATCACCCGTATCGATGATTTCGCCCTGTGCATCGATGTAATACGCCACCAAGCAATATTGACCGGGATCGATGTTGAATTCGAAATCATACGTCCCTTCGGGCAACACACGCTCGCTGCCCTCTTGGTATTGATATGCATGCGATTCACCCTCTTTGGCCTCGACCATCTTCTCCGAGAGCGAATAATCCGTGCAATCTTTCTGTTCAACCACGTAGACGGCGATGTTGATCGACGGTTCCGTCGGCGGGTTGGAAGCCGTCACGGTGAGGCGCATGGGGACATCAAAGAGGTCTTCGCCCTCCAGTGGCAGACCCCAAACCAAGCCCACGTCTTTTTCCGCAGTTTTGCTGAATTCGTCCAAATCTGCTGAGAAGGGCATGGGGAAAAGGGCGAAGAGGAAGAAAATAGCAGCCACGCCGAGGTAGAGAAACACGTTCCAGCGGGCTTTCTTCAGGCGCTCTTGGCGCTCTTCAAGCGAGAGGTCTTCCATCAATTCGTCTTGGTCCTCATCAACGGCGAGTGCGCCCACCGCATCAAGTTCCTCTTCGGTCATGAAATCCCGACGTCCTGCGAGCACTTCAAAGGCGCGACATGTTTTCCAGTGTCCGATGAGGACCGATGGTATCAAGAACATCGCCACTGGGCGGGGCGGTATGGCGCTCCGTTTGGCCGTTCTCAGCCGTGGGCAACGCCTGTACAGCACACGGCGCATTGTCGATGAGGCGAAAAAACGGGGCTTGGAGGTCGAGGTTTGCGACCCCATGAAGTTCTCGTTGGTGGTGAACAACGGCACGGTCGACGTGTTGCACAGGGGTCGCCATTTCACCCACGAAGCCGTTATCCCGCGAATCGGCCACTCAATCACCGAGCACGGCGTGGCCGTCTTGCGTCACATCGAACAACTTGGCATTTGGACCGCCAACACCGGACAGGGCATTTTGCAAAGCCGAGACAAACTTCAGGCCTCCCAAATCCTTGCCCGCAACCGGATTCCCGTTCCAAAAACCGTCTACGTCCGGGACATTCTTGACGTTGAACAAGCGATCGAAACCGTGGGAGGCCTTCCGGTGGTGGTCAAGGTCACGCAGGGCACGCAAGGTGACGGGGTTTTTCTTCGCCACACGGCCTTTGAAGTCCGAAATTTGGTGCAAGGCCTGTTGATGACGGGGAAATCCGTGCTCGTGCAGGAATACATCGCTGAATCTCACGGAAAAGACATCCGCGCCCTCGTCGTGGGCGACCAAGTCGTCGCTTGCATGCGACGGCGCGCCCGAGGCCGGGAATTCCGCAGCAACTACCACCTCAACGGCACGGTGGAGAAGGTCGAGTTGCCCGAAGGGTACGCCGATGCTGCCTGTCGGGCTGCGCGTGTGCTCGGGCTCAACATCGCAGGCGTTGACTTGCTCGAGGGCAAGGACGGCCCGCTCGTTCTCGAAGTCAATTCTTCACCCGGCTTGGAGGGGATTGAGAAAGCCAGCGGGGTCAACGTGGCCGGCGCCATCGTGGATTATGTCATGGAAGACACGGCTTTTTCCGAGGTTGACATCGGTCAATTACTGCGAACGGTTCCAGGGTCCGGCGTGCTTTCCCTGCAAATGCGAAATCATCCGAAGATGGTTGGGAAGCGTCTGAGTGAGGTTTTTGCCTCCGTGCCCGTTTTCGCTCTTTCCCGAGGTGACCGGCTGGTGTGGAACCCCGATCCCGACCTCCAACTGCGCTACGACGACGTGTTGGTGTGTTATGGCGAATTGACCGAGCTACGGTCATCGCTTCGTCAGGCCATGCTCGGCGTGCCTCGGGAAGCGCTCATGTTCGAGGAAGCCACGGAGCCGTCCGAAGGGTGAACATAAGGGGGGCCCTTGTGTACGCCCATGACTACAACGCTACCCTCAATGACAAGCCCGCTCGTTCCAAATCGCTGCGTCCGTGAACAGGTCGAAAAAGGCATCGAGCGAAGCGTCGATCGGTTTTGCATAACCGCCTCCCATGAAAATGACCACCGGCAGCGAGCGTGCTTGGGTCGCCTCAAACACGAGACGGTTGCGCTGTCGCATGCCCGCTCTCGAGACGTTGAGTTTGCCCAAGGCATCGGCCTCCAAGGCGTCAACACCGGCCTGATAGAGCACGAGTTCGGGCGCAAAGGCCATGCAGATGTCCAGCGCCCTGCGAACGGTGGCCAAGTAGACCTCATCGCCCGATTCGGGCGGCACGGCCAGGTCATGGTCGCTCACGGATTTCCGAAAGGGGAAGTTGGTCGAGCAGTGAACGGAAATGGTGCAGACCCGGTCCTCCTCGTGGAGGATGGTGGCGGTCCCGTCGCCCTGATGCACGTCCAAATCCAAAATCGCCACCCGTTTGACACCGAGGTTTTCAACGGCGTGCAATGCACAAACGGCGAGGTCGTTGAAGACGCAGTAGCCCGAGCCGAAGTCTCGGTGAGCATGGTGCGTTCCCCCCGCCATGTTCCCGGAGATGCCACCGTGGACGAGGGCGTGTTCCATCGCTTCGACCGCCCCGCCCATCAGCACTTGGGTTCGCTCGATCATGGCCGGCGTCCACGGAGTCAGCCCGATTCGCTTTTCTTCCTTTTCCGTCAATTCACCGGCGAGAAAAAGGTCGACGTAAGCCGCATCGTGGGCGAGCAGCAAACGTTCCCGAGCGATGGCCTTTGGCGTATGAACAGCGATGCGCCCGCTCGCCTCGGAACCTTTCAATCGGTCGAGAAGCAAGCGATATCGGTCGCGAGGAAAGCGCGCCTCGGGGTGGATGCCGTCGGTGTAGAGGGGATGGTACCACAGCGCGAACGTCCGTGGCGTGCTCATGCAGCAACCTGCCTCGTCCGGCGAATAAAGCCCTGTCTTCGCTGCAGTCGTCGAACCTGAGCGGCGCTCTCTCGGCCGTTACCAAAAGCGCCTCGTGCGAGCGTACTCCACCTCTGCGAGATGAATGGCGTGGAGCAAGCCCTCTTCGTTGCCCGGCATCACCTTCACCAAGAGACGATTGGCCGTTGCTTCACCGATGCCCCGGCCCATCAAACACAGGATGGCTTCCAAACCTCGATTGGCCACCAAATCGGCGTTCTTCATCATCCTGTCCTGGTCCTTCACGTCCTCGGATTTCACCCATTTCTCCAACATTTCCTGAAGCCCTTCGCGAGCGCACGCCAACCGGTTCCCCCCGCATTTCAAGCAGAAACCCGGCTTTTCCATGTCCAAGAAGCGTGCGACGCGGAAGCGTCGTACGCCGTGACATCGCAGACAACACAGAACGGCTCGTTCGTTGGTCAAGCGCAGTTTGAGCCGTTCACGAATCGCGGCGTTGTCCCAATTCGGAAGCAGCATTTGGTTTTGGGTGGTGTTGGACATCCCCAGCGGGCCTTGCGCCGTCACTTCGATGGAAAGAACACCCGATTGAAGCCCGTGAAGCACGTCGCCCGCACCCTTGACATCCATCCGCTCGTGAAAGAGTTTGGAGAGCACCTCTTCCATCACCACGGTCCCCTTGTATTTTCGCAGCAGGGCTTGGAGGTTGATGCGGCGTGGGTCAACCCCGTGGCGCAACACACCGAAAATTTTCGCTACCTGTGCAAAGCGCCAACGAACCTGTCGGGAATTGGGCACCGTGATGCTGAGCACGTGTTCTATCGCATCTGGTGGGGTCTCGAGCAACCACGCCATGATGTCCTCGGGGCGGACGTCCGCACTTTGCAGGGCGACGCGTGTCGGTTCAACCACCAAACGCCCCCATTTGCCGGATTTGGTAGAAGCCATGGCGAGCAAAAAATGACCCAAGGCTTCGTTGATTTTTGAACCCTGACAGCTGTTTAAGACCAGCGCATCGTCCCGCTCCTCGATCGTGAAATGACGGTCGGTGGGCAGCGCCCCCGTCGCATCCAAGTGGTCGGCGATTTGTTCGGCAAGCATGCTTCGCGCTTCGGCGTCAAGCGGAAAATCCGCAAGCGTGAGATGTCGCTCAGGAACCAAACCCCTCGGGTCCAGGCTCACCGGTTCGGCCTTGGGTAGCAAACCCAAATCTTGGGCGACAGCGTGGCGAAGGTACCCGACTTCACGGGCAACGCTTTCGGGAACGGGCGGCAATTCACCCAACCAATGCGGGGCAGCCCCGCTGTCTTTGACGGGAGCCACCAAGAGTTCGGATTGTTCAGGGTCGGCATCGACGATGAGCCACGTTCGTCCGGCGATAACAAAGCGTCGTGGGGTGCCGTCGTCATCCTCGCCCGAATCGTTGAGGCTGAGAACAAAGGCTTCATCGACGTTGCCCAGGCTCTGCCGAGTTACGGCGTCACGGACACGGTACGAGCGTTTGTCCGGGATCATTGACAGGTGGTTGGAGACCCAATCACGGGTGCGCCCAGCACTCGAGAACCATCCGTTCGCAAACCTCCGGGGCACGTCCACCGTTCGCTCGGTGTAGAGCCGCGGTATGTCATCATCGGCCGTTGAATAAAGCGGAAGGGCTTCAGGCAAGGTTTCGCCCTGTTCTGCGGCGCGTTCCCGAGCAAGCGCATAGATCGCCTTGGGCCATCGGAACCAAGGCACTTCGCTCGGCTTGGGCGTAAAGCGGACGATCCAATGCTCGGCCAAGACCTGCAAAACGGCTTCCGTATCGGTTCTCTCCCAACCCTCAAATTGAGACGTGTTGGCCAACAAGGCCGTGGCTTCGTCGATGCTCACCGCTTTGAAGGCGTGAACCATCAACACCAATTGGTTCGCTGCGATGGTGAAGGGGCGTTTGCGCCACTCCACGGGCTCAATTTGACCCGCCATCGCCCGGCGGGCGACGACGGCCGATTCCAACAGATGGTCCGTGTCCCAAGTGACCACGTGACCTCGGCCTACACCCCCGAGCCGATGGTCGGCTCGTCCGACGCGTTGGAGCATGCGGTCAACGGATTTTGGTGAATGCAATTGGATAATTTTTCGGATGCTGCCCACATCAATGCCAAGTTCCAGACTTGACGTGCACACCAATCCGGACAAGGTCCCGTTGCGAAGATCGTCCTCCATTTGCTGTCGCGTCTCAGCGGCAAGCGACCCGTGATGCACACCGAACTTGAGGTCGGGGGCCATGCTCTGAAGCCGGGTGGTGAGCGTTTCAGCCTCGCTCCGGCTGTTGACAAAGAGCAGGCACGGCGGCTCTTTTCGCAGCAAATCGCACAAATGCCGGTAAGCTGCGTGTTGTTTCGGAGAAGGGAGCGACATCTCAGCGTAGGCGATTTCGTCCTCGGGCAGGGCCGTTGGCGATTCAACGCTGAGTTCGGTCATTCGGTCACCGGTGGTGATGAGCGGCGTTGCGTTACGGGACGAAAGCCACGCGGCGACCTCGTCGGGGTTGCCCACCGTGGCTGACAGGCCCAAGCGCTGAACAGCACGCCCGGTTAACGCTTCCAAGCGGGACAAACCGACGCTGAGTTGCCACCCGCGCTCGGAGGCAGCGAGGTCGTGAACTTCGTCGACAACAACGGCTTGCACGGTGCTCAACATCGCCCGGAGGTTCTTCCCGGTGAACATCAACTGGAATGTTTCGGGCGTGGTGACGAGCAAATTCGGAGGACGACGCGTCTGTTTTGCACGTTGGGCTTGTGGGGTGTCACCGTGGCGCACGTCCACCTTGAGACCGACAGCAGAAGCCAATTCACGAAGCCGGCGGTCGACATCGCGGTTCAGCGCACGAAGAGGCGTGATGTACAGGATGGACAACGAAGGCCATTCATGCTCAAGACACCGGTGGAAGAGCGGAAGGATGCCCGCCATGGTCTTTCCTGAACCGGTAGGAGCCACGACGACATGATCGGTGCCTTGGACGATTTGAGGAAGCACGTTTTCTTGAACCGGCGTGGCCTTCCAACCCTTTTCCTCAAGAGCGTTCGCAAGCAGGGGATGAAGGCGGGAAAAAACGCGCGACATACTCTCCCCTCCCCTTTGGAAGGGCTTTTCTCACCGCATTTGAGCGTTTGGCTTTCGGCTGAAAGGCCGCGAGACGTCAATCGTCGTCGTCATCGTCGTCATCGTCATCGTCGTCGTCATCGTCATCGTCGAACTCGTCATCATCGTCGTCTTCCCAATCGGACTCGTCCTCCTCAAAGGCGCCGTCGCCAAAGTCGATGGAGGTCTTTGTGGCAACGGTGAACACAATCGACAAGGTGAGAATGCTGAGGAAGGCGAAGAGCCAAGCGAGCGGTTGTTCGCGAACCGAGTCAAACCACCCAAGATATTGGGCATAAGCGATGGTCACGGTGTGCTCGGCGGTGTTGTCGTCGTCGTTGGCTTCGGGAATCTCGTTTTCTGCGTCAACGACCACACGAATGCGGTCCACGTCCTCAGAATCCCATGTCGTGTAAACGGGGAACGTTTCGCCTGCATCGATGCCGACCACTCGAGCAACGTGGAACGGTTTATTGCTGTCACCTGCATAAAAGGCGACTTTGAATTGGGCCGTGGTGCTTCCACCTGCGTTGAAGATGTCCGCACGGATGTCGATCTTTGCACCCGGGGCGATGTGGTCATCGCTTAACACGATGTTTCGGATTTGAAGTTCGGGACCAACAGCGCCAAGGCGAACCCATTGACGCTCAAAGTCGGTGTCGTCCGACGCCAACTCTGGAATCGGGCTGGCCTCGGAGTTGGAAACGAGCGGGAATTGGTTGCCCGCAGCGTCGTAGCCAGTGACATAGAACCCAACGAAATCGCCCTCCTTGGGCAAGATGGTGCCCTCTGCGGTGATGTCGACAACGCCGGTCCACTTCACGGTCTGGCCGTCCTGCTGCATGCCGAGCAGCGTGGAGCCTGCACCGATGGTCATGGTTCGGGTCGCATCCCGCATGACCCAGTGAACAATTTGCTTGGAGCCGGTCAAATCAGCGTCTTCGGTTCCTTGGAATTCCACGACGACTTGCGTAAGGTCATTGCTTGCGGATATATCGATGACGTTGAGCGGTGCCACACGGCGTGTGACACGAGGCGCAGCATCGTCAACGATGACCTGAAGGGTGGTGGAAACAAGCATTCCCGTCATGTCTTCGCCTCGACCGGGGATGTTCGTAATTGAGATCAGGCAGGTCCTCGAAGGGGACGATTGGAGGGTTGAGGCCGAGGAGAGGGGAACCTCAACAGCGTACTCACCATCGGCGGTCAGCGAACCGTCGGACCACAATTTCTCACCGTCAAAGACCTCCACAAGAATGCCGAGGTCTCGAGGTGCAGGGGTTTGGCTGCCTTCGTAGACCACGCGACCGCTAAACGCCAATCGGTCGTCCTTACGAACACGGCTCCCATCGGCCACTGGGCCCGTGCGGGGCTCGCTCACGTCTTCGACCGTGAAGTCCGTGGGGGACAACATCAGATCGTTCTCCACGCGGAAGGTGTGTTCCAAGAGCAGAATGCGGGACGGGTCTGAACTGCCCAATTCCTTGTACATCAGGGCAACATCGCCCATCTCTTCATCCGGCCAATCCCAACTGAACTTGAAATTGAACTCGAGCAGAATCCAAGGCAGACCGGATTCGTTGGTTGTCTGCGTCATCTTGCTGGTGGGCGAGAGGTGGATGTAAGGTGAATCGGCCCAGAAGGTGTTGTTGACACCCGAATAGGATATTCTCTGAGCGTCTCGAGCGGGGTTGGGTCCTTCAAAGTCAAAGACGAGAGCGATGAATTCGAAGTCGATGGCGGTGTTCGCGTCAATGAAGCCGAGGCTGATGGTTTGTGGCATTCCAGCATAGACAGCATCGTTGTCTTCGTGACCCAACCACTCAAGACCGGTGAAGATGGCTGAGGAGTCCTTGCGAGTACGGAAGGTGGCGTCGTCGTAAAGGAACCCTTCTGCGGATTCAAACATCATGATCTCTTCGTCGTCGTTAAGGACTTTGAAGTGGAGCGGGTTTCCAGCCTCGTCTCCACCGTCCCAGAAGTATGAAACGCGACCCATGTTTGGATTGCGTGACGTATCGATGCTGGTGATGAACCATTTTGATTTCGCTTGCGTGTTGTTGCGAACGATCTTGCTGGCGTATTCCTCTGGGTCTGCTTCTCCGTTGCGGTTTGCATCGTGGTCGGCCTCAACCCAATAATTCAGTTCAAGTTCCATCGGATGACCAACTTTGTCCTCAACGAGCACCTGGATGGACTGTTCATTGGACGCAGCTTCGTAGGCATCGTCCAACGGCGAGACGACCATTCGCTCGGGATGCGTGGCATCCACACGATAGGTCCGGCGCCATTCGGCGTTGGGTTGTTGGACGTGGTCAGGGTTGCGTTCGTTGTAGGTCTGCACTTCGTAGGTCAAACCATCAGGAACGTCGATGGTAGGGAGGTCAATGGAGATGAAATAGGACCCGTTGTTGTTCGTTGTATCACGGGCCGTTTGCTCAACATAACCGTTGCGAGAGACGCGAACGTCAAAGGCGCTGTCCTTAGGTGCGTCGTCGGTATCCTGGAACCACATCGCTCCAACAAAGTGGATTTGTTCTCCTGCTGCAACCCAGGAATTGTCGGGGAGGTCCTGCGAAGTCACCTCACCGTCGTTGTCTCGGACGTTGAGCCACCCAAGGCCAAAGGAACGGTTCACGCGGAGGCCGTTTTCCGACATCAACGGAAGGGGAGCAAATCCGGAAGCCCCGGTGTCATCAAGGCATCCGGTGCGGAACCGGACGTTTTCTTGGTCGGGCATTTCACTGGTCACGAAGAACTTCCAGTGAATCTCCAAGATGCCGTTGCTCTCCACTGAATAGGACGTGGGGTCAACCTCAATGTATTGAGCAGGGTCGTTGGGATCTGGGAAAATGTCCCCGTACTGCCATGAAAGTGTGGGCCAGTTGGCCATCGAGTTGGTCATCAACGTCAACTCTGCGCTGACAATGCTGGTGGCTTCTTCACCGATGATGTGCCGGGTCACCACCTCGTAAGGCGTGATGCGTTCGTGGAGCACTTCGCCTTCGGGAATGGTGATGTCAAGGTTCACGGTTTGCATGGTGTAGGTGATTTCAAAGGACTCGAGAACCAAGATGCCTGGCGATTCAGAGGTCAGGTTGATCGGAATCTCTGCGACACCCGAACCCTGGTCGGGGATCGCGTCGTTCAACTTGGCGAGAATGGTGTTTCCGCTTTGTTGACTGGTCACCGTGACGGGACCGATAAGCGCCCCGCTCTGGGCTGAACGTTTCCACGCACTTAGGCCGTTGATGGTGATCCCCGGTTGGTCCGGAGCGTTGGAGTGCAGGGCGATCGACAAACCGGTCAGCGAAGGCGTGTACCCCGATGAGGAGGTTGACAGCATGATGCGGACGCAGAAATAGTAGGAGCTGCCCGTCATAGGCTTGGTTTGGTTCGGTGACGTAAACTGCACCACACCGGTGCTTCCTGAATTGCACGAGGTGCTCGAGGAATAGCCGATGTTGACCTGCACGGAGGTTGCGGCCGGACCCGTCTCGGTCCAGTTCACCGTCGCAGCGACAACGCTCTTTGTTCCGCTTCCGACATATTGGTAGGCGTAGTAATACCCGCTGCTTTGGAAATTGGTGGTGTAACTGAGGACGACATCGCCCAAAACCGGAGTTTTCGAGCTGGTCCCGTTCAGCGTTGCCCGCCAAAGGATGTAAGAGCCAGCGCTCGAGAACACGACCTTTTGACCGACGGAGGCACTTTGCCAAGTCGTTCCGCCGTCGTTGGAAACATCGACGTCGATGCTGGTGCCGGTGGGGACCGAACCGAAGATGGCGTCGACGTTGATGGTGTCAATGGCTCGGGTGGACGAGATGGTTTGACCCACGACGGTTTGGCTGGTAACGGTGGATGAGCGAACGTCAAAGTGCGAGCCGTCGCCGTAAATGTGTACCTTGCGGGCGCCTTGAGTGCAGTACGCCGTGCTGGCGTAATGGCAAGAAAAGTACACCTTGTGGTCTTCGGTGTCAACGAGCCCGTAGTGGCCTCCGCCAGGCATGGTGCGCTCACCTTGCGAAGTCAGCAGACCGTTCTGCATCGAGTAATGATAGTGGACGCTCTTGAAGTCGGTGTTGTAGTAGTAAATGTTGTAGGTCACGCTCGGTATGCTGACAGAGAGGCCTGCCCCATAGTCGGCGTAATAGGAGGTTGACGTCATCAGCCAAGTGTTGGTGACGACCGTTGGAGAGGCCGGGTTGACCTCCCAGAGATAGTGATTCTGGGCTTGTGTATCGTAGACCGCGACATACATCTTGCCGGTGTTGTCGTCGAAGTCAACCCCTGAGACGTAGTTTGGATATTGATAGTTGTAATTGGATTGACACGACCAAACGACGGAAGTCCCAGCGGCGTTCCAGTCCACGTCCCACTTGTTGACGGAGTAATATGACCAGTGTGCGGTGTAAACATAGCCCCCGTAAACGTCTGCGTCGTGGATGCTGTAAATGGCCGACGAACCGCAGTTTCCGGTGTTGTAGGACGCCGTACCAAGGTATGCGCCGGTGCTCGGGTTCACTCGAAGAATCGTCGGGATGCTCGATACCGAGGTGCTCGTGTACCGCATGATGTGGATCTCGGACGCGTTGATGGGGACCACTATGCCAGTGTAGGTCCAAGGTGCAGATGAACTCACGGCGAGATCGGTGTATTTCTTGGTTGGACTGACATAGCCCTGATCGCTCAATGCAACGAACTCACCGGTCGTGTTGAGGTGAGCGTTTCCAAGAGTACTGACGTCGTTTGAGGATTGAAAGCGAGCCATAACTTCGGTGGGGTTGCCTTTCAGGAAAACCGTTTGACCGGACACATCCAAGTTTTCACGGTAAGTGGTTTGGAAGGGCGAGGGGGCGAGACCGCTCGAGCCCTGCACCCTTGAGTCGCCCTCTCCGCCGTAATGGTTGTTGGACGTGAAGTTGGTGTAGGCCGTTGAACTCGCATCGCCTCGGAGATTAAACGTCGCCGATGTGACTTCCGCTCCGTACGGAATGGTCACCATGCCGGCGGACCCTTCCCCTTTCTGAGAAAAGGTGTGGGAGTACGAGGTGGTGCCGTCTTTGAACTGTGTTTCCGTGGTGGCCGCACCGGCCAAAGGCGATAGCACAGAGAGGAGGAAAACCGATACGAGAAAAAGTGCACGACGCATGTTAGCCACCCGCTATCATTCCGAGAGCCCACATCACATTTGAATGATGCCCTCTCTGGACGATTTTCATTCTCGTGCATCATTCCCAAAAATGCGAGCATTGAAGGCAAGTTCCGATATCGGTTGGACAGGTGAGCATCGTGAGCGAAACGACCTCTTTCTTGGGCCGCTGGTGGGCAAAACAACACGGACGACAATACGCCATCACCGCGATTGCATCGGGGGCCAGCGGCATCCTCCTCGTCCTTTGCGCCTACCAATTGATGTTTCTTCAAGACCATCCCGAATGGCAGGAATTCACCGGAGCAGCCATCGCAGGCGCCGTTCTCACGCTGATTCTTTTCTTGGTGGCCTTCCCCGAATTTCTTCGGTTTAAAGGCCACGTCGCCACCCTTGAGGAGCTGAAAGCGATCCAATCAACTTCGGAGTTGAGGAGGCGCAAGGCCGACGGCGTCTTGGCCGCAGAAGCGCTTGGTGCTGGCCATTTGGAACAATGGAACGCATTCCTTGAAAGCAAAGGCCTGCGACGTTGAACCGGGGCCACCTCGATGACGACCTCTCATCCGCTCAAGTCGTTGGTGTTGGAAATCGGTCTTGCCATCGGCATGATCGCCTGCCTGATCGGAGCCATGGTGATTCATACCGGTTCCATGCCGCCGCTGGTGGTCGTCGAATCGGCGTCCATGGTCCACGACGAAAACGGGGAAATCGGGAGCATCGATGCGGGCGACCTGATTTTGGTGCACGACCAACCGGCCAGCACGGTGGTGACGTTCGCTGAGGCCACCGAACCATCGCACCCGGCGTACGGTTACGAGCAACACGGTCTTGCAGGTGACGTCATCATTTACGACAAAAATGGAGAAGGGGGCACGCCCATCATCCACCGCGCCATCCTGCGGGCCGTTGCAGAACAAACGACGATTCCAGACCGACAGGGCAGCGACCCGTGCCCGGATGGGGGGACCTACGACGCCCAAAAACCGGCCGATGACGGTCTGCCTGGAACGTGCATCCAGACCTGGTCTGTCCCCGGAACGGGTGTTCGAGATGTCGCCAACATCACCGTGGTGTTTGACGGTACTTCGGCAGGCTACTACGACTGCAAGCGTCCTTCGCACGCAGGGGTTGAATCTCATTTGGTGGTGTGGGAGTGGCAACCCCCGCACGAGGGCATCTTGACCCTCGGAGACAACAACAAATGTTCGGTTGACCAAGGCAGCAGCGCCACCAACGGTTCTGCCGGTGTCCACAGCCCGTCCGGGGTGGTCGGCCCGATTCGTGACGGTTGGATTTTGGGCGTTGCAGGCGGCGAAATCCCGTGGCTCGGGACCGTGAAACTGATGTCGGGAGGCCCAACTTCGTACGGAACAGGAGATGTCCCCTCCTCGTCCTTCATGGCCCTGGTCATCCTTCTCGCTGCGGTGTTCGCAGCGCCCCAGGTGAGCGATGCCTTGTTTCGGAGATGGATTGCTTCATCGCCAGACCTCCTGCACAAAGACCTGAGTTGGGAAACGATTGGCGACTCGCCTCAAGAAGCCTCGTAACCCGCCTCGATCAAGGCTTCTTCAAGCGTGAGTTGCCCTCGACTCACCCGCCGCGCCGCCTCGATGGAAATCGTGAGGGCCCCTTTCGACCGTTGCCGGCTGATGCGTTGCAAATTCCGAAGTTCGCCCAACGAAGGCACGTGGTCTCGTTGTTCGTGAACCGGTTTTCCTGCTTGACGCCCGATCTTGACCGCCGATGCGCCATGGGCATGTCTGGATGTTCCGGTGCTGGTGCGGTACTCGTTCACTTCCTCAACCCAAAAGCCTCGGCCAATGGCCTCGTTGATGAGTCGGTCGCGGTGCATGGGTGAACCGTGACCGACACGAACCAAAACGGCATCCGGGGACATGGCATCGACCATGCGAGCCATGAAGCCGAACAACGAAGGGAAGTCCTCCTCCACGGTCTTTCCCAGCACCGTGCCGTCCGCAAAACACGCACAACCCGGGCGAGGGCCGGGGTCCAGCCCGAACACCAATTGCTTGGGCGACATGGGGTGGGCTCGGGTCATCGTCCAAACCAACACCTGTTCGTCAACGGTGTCAATCGACACGGGAACACCTCGCCCTCCGAGGCGTTTGATCTCGCCTGGCGAGGCGAACCACCAAGCGGAGGGGTCCGGTAGCGGTTCGTCCGTCGAGAGCATGAGAACGGGGATTCGATGAAATTCCAAAGCCTTCAGCAAACGATGGGCAAGTTGGAAATCGTCGGTGCGGACGTAGACGCGCTGCACGAAGGTTGGTTGGTCCGGCTCCGTTCTAATCTATC
>Ga0255765_1000706_pt1 | contig 44761 bp, 26 predicted proteins | sample 041ome_8_FD_179965 | JGI IMG/M metagenome (GOLD analysis project Ga0255765, IMG submission 179965) | Coastal salt marsh microbial communities from the Groves Creek Marsh, Skidaway Island, Georgia - 041407BS metaG (version 2) | ecosystem: Environmental > Aquatic > Marine > Intertidal zone > Salt...
GCGGTACCGCAAAGTGTTACCACTGTGTGATGCAAAACGCCGCGCCAAAAATAAACCAAAACGCCACATGTGGACGATGACAATCGACCGCATACCCGCGCAATTCCTCGAACTCTTCGTCCGCGACGACGCCGACGACGCTGGTGACTGCGCGCGCGCGCGCGGTGCGTCTTCGCGCGCGGAGTCGGACGCGCAGATGCCGTCGCCGTCGGATGCGATGACCATGTCGGCGCGAGGTGCGCCTGCATTTGTCACTGAACTGTATGATGAAATTGTCGGTGGAGGTGATGGCGTTGGGTACGATTTTCGCGTTGAAGGCACGCACGCAGACGCACGGGCGGCGCTGCGTGCGCTCAAGTGTGCGTTGGCGCATCCTTTGTGCGTGCCTGATGTAGTGGCGAATGGCGGCGTGGATGCGAATTATCTCAAGCTCACGGCATCGGCGGTGCAAAGGAGGCGCGTCGACGGCGTTGTATTAGCACTGAGTCAACATGGGCGTCAAACAGAAAATAATGTAGACGCTGTGCGGGTGTCGTATGATGGATTATCGCTCGCTGACGCGCGTCTTGTGGATGAGCTCCAAGCGACGCTCGCCAAGCTTAAATCCCGAGTTTCGGCGCTTGAAGTTCTCTATAGCAATGGATTGGTTTCGTTTTAATACAAATGAATGAATAGCGATGCATGAATGCGTATGATAACTACATCGACGACCCAGCGCCGGAAAGGTCTTGCACGAGCTGCCCTGCGTTGGCGAGCGAGTCGCGCATGCTCTCTAAATCCGCCGCTCGCTTCGTCAAGGCGGATTCCTGACACGCACGAATAAGTACCGCAAACGTAATCTCCGTTGGCATGAGCCCATCTATGCGCTGCATCTCTTCGAGTACGCTGAGCGCGCGCGTGACTTCCCCGCTCCGCACGTGCGCGCCAATCAACGCGTTGTACACCGCCGCGTTGCGAGGGACGTCCCAAAAGTTGCGCATTTTCTCCATCACAGCCTCGGCTTCGAGATCGCGGCTCTGGCACCCGAGGCAATGAATGTACGCGCCACACATCACCGTGTGCGGGATGATGCGCGCACGTAACATTTCAGCCCAGACGCCGTCGGCGGCGACGTACTCTCCCGAACGTTCCGCCGCACTGATGAGTTGCGTAAATGTGTACGAATCTGGTTGCAGACGCGAGCGTTTCATTTCGTCGTACACTTCAACGCACCCATCCCAGTCGCCATAACGAGCGTAACCACCCAACAGTGCGTTGAAGGTATACGTCGTGACAATCATGGTCGATTGACGCATAGCGTTGAACACATCGCTCGCGTGCGCCATGTCCCCGGCACGCCCCGCCATGGTGATAATCGCGTGCATCAACGTCGTATCTGGACGCACATCGTATTGCTTGATGCGCATCGCGAGCGCATTACCCTCAATCCAACGCCGCGAATTATCAAACGCACTCAACGTCAACGCAAAGGCTAAACTCGTCGGCTGTACCCCGGGCTCGGCTCGCATGTCGTTCAACACCGCCATAGCCTCATCCGCCTTGGCTTCGTCGCGCAGCGCGGTGAGCACGGCGGTGTACGTGTACAAATTACGCGCCTTACCTTTCTCTCGCATATCTTTAAACACCTGATACGCTCCACTCCAGTCGCTCGCGCGGTTGAGTGCGGCGATAACGGCGGATGCGATTTCGTTACACACGAGCGTCGTCGACGCGTTTTCCTCGCCGTCAATGGTATCTTCAATCAGTTTACGCCACAACGACTGCACCATGCGCACGTGATTCGACGTCTGTGCCGCGCCCGCGAGAGCGACGTAGGTGAATTCATTCGGCGCGAATCGTCCGCGCTTGCGTGACATCCACAAGTACAACGCGTACGCGCGGTCAAAGCTCCCGCGCTCGCCGAGCTCCTTAATCGCGAAATTCAATGTCGACGTGCTAAACTTAAACTGCACACCCTGAGGGTTCACCGCGGCACCGACGACGTCCCACGCGATGCGTTCGCCCGCAGCCGGAGTTTCAATAGACTCCATAGCCAAAACGATGCGTTCGCCCGCGCGAAGCGGCGGCTTTTGCTGCGGGTTGTGCTGCTGCTGCGCGTTATACTGCTGCTGCCCCGCGCTGCGCCCACCACCGCGCGCGCTCGGCTTTTGCGCATTAATATGCCTCGCCACCGCGCCGTGCGATGACTTGGTGGCGCGTAAATCCATCTCTCCCTCCACCGTCCTCTTCTCTCGGTGCGTCGTCGTCGACGCCGCGCCCGCGCCTCGCGCCATGACATACTTTTGTCGTCTATTCATCCCCGCCGTGCGCGCCCCGCGACCTCCACCCGCTGAACTACCATCATAATACCTCTGCTGCGGCTGCGGCGAAGGCGCTATAGGCGTCGCCGGTGGTACAGAAGACGACGCGTTCCTCGACCCGTCGCTTCGCTCGCGCTCATTCACCCCAACCCCGCTTCGCGCCACCCCATACGCAGACGACACCGACGGACGCCGCCGAGACGTCGTACCTCCGCGTCCGTACGCATCGGCACCGCCTCCATCCCTCGATGCCCTCCCCACATCTCCCGCATCGTCGTCATCGTCCGCATCCTCATCGAATGCGCTACGCATGTGCTCGCGCGAATCCACGCTCCGTCGCCACGCCCTCGACCGCGCCACCACCGCGGTGCGTCGCGAACGCACGCACGCGCGATGATGTTGCGCGTCGCCGCGCGGTGGCGCGAGCGAGCGCGCCATCGCGCGCGAAAGCGCCATGATGTGCCGCGCGTGGATAGCGCGCCATCATCAGGTTTTGAGCCCGGCGGCGCTTGGGCTCGAAAAAACCACAAAAAACAGCTCATAGACACTAAATATACCAGTATACAATAAGTCGTACCCATATTTGATCATAAATATATTTATGATTGAGACATAGATATAAGTGTACATATACTACTTCGTGATATGAATCGGCGTTTTAGGGCATGTTGGCGAGAGAGACGTTGAGTCGAGACGTCATTGCTCGCCAGGGGAACGACGAGAATGTCGACGACGCCCGCGCGCCGGGCGTTCGGAAACGAACTCACCAACAGTCCTGGGTTCGCCAAGGTGGATGACTTAGCGTCGACGCCTCGCGCGTTCGCGAAGACGCCTCCCGCGGCGCTGCACGCGACGCCGACGCCGCGCGCTGGTGGTGGCGATGGGATGCCCATGTCGACGCCGACGCCGACGCTGACGCCGCGCGCGCAAAGTTTAATCACCGCGCAACGCGCGCTGGCGTCGCCGTTACGTGCGGCGATCTCGCCCAAGGCGTCGAGCGGGGTGAAGAGTTCGGTGAAGGCGAGCGACGCGGCGACGACGCGGGACGTCGCGCGGCTTCGCGAGCTGAACTCGATGCTTTTGAAGCAGTTGAGCGGCGCTAGGACGGCTGCGGCGGAGGCGGAGGCGGCGCGGGAGACGCTGAGAGATGCGATGTCTGAAGAGCTTGAGCGAGCGCAGGCGCAGGTGCGAGTGGTGGCGCGGGATGCGGCGGCGTTGGAGAGCGCTGCGGCGCGGGCCAAGGCGAGCGCGAGCGCGGACGCCGACGCCAAGGATGGGGAAGTTGAGCGCTTGCGTGCGTTGAATGCTCGATTGTTGAAGGAAGTGAGTGTGGCGCGTGCTGTTGTTCGTGCTCGCGAAGAGACGGGTGCGGCGTTGAAGGAGTCGAGCGATCGCGCGACGGCGCGGGCCGAGGCGCTCGAGGCTCACATCGAGTCAAAGCAAAAGACTCTCGAGCGCGTGCAGGTTGCGTTGGCGAGCGCCACAGAGCGCGCCGCGGACAGCTTGCGGGCAAAAGTGATGGTGGATAAGCTTCGTGAGCTCAACGCCGTGCTTGTGGGGGAGATTGCAACGTTGCGCGACGGCGCCGAGGCGGATGCGGAGACGTTGCGCGCGCAAATCGCGGAAAAGAGCGCCGAGTTGGATGGCGTTAAGGCGTCATTGCAGGCTGCGCAAGCCGAAGCTTTGTCGCTTGAAGGCGCACGCGAAGACGTACATAAGCTTCGAGAGCTCAACGCGGTGTTCATGACGCAAATTAAGAGCTTGCGCGCCAAGGCGGATGAGTCCCTCGACATTTCGGCAAACTTGCAAGCCAAGGAGCGCGAATTAGCATTGAACGAAATCGAGCTCAAGCGCGCGACTGAAGCCCACGGCGCGGCGCAAGAAGATGTCCAACGTCTTCGTTCGTTGAACAATACGCTCATCGAGCAAGTATCCTCGTTGAAGGATTCCGTGGAAATCGCGCGCGAGGAGAAATCCGCCGAGCTCGCCGCGGCAAAGATGGCGCTCGAACTCGTCGAGGCTGAACTGGAGCGATCGTCCGCCGACGTCAGCAAGCTTCGCGAGTTAAATTCCGTCATCTTGGCGCAAATGCGCACGCTTAAGACGGCGAGCATGGAAGATCGTGCGGCGTTCAAGGCTGAGATCGACGGTAAGAGCGCTGAGCTTGCCGCGGCGAGCGCGGCGTTGGCAGAGCTCGAACGCACGGAAACGTCCAACGCGCAAGAGCTTGACAACGCACGTGCTCACATCGCGGTCTTAAATGGACAACTTTCGACCTTGAAGCAAATCGCTGAAGAAAATCTCGCAATCAACGCACATCTCAGCGGTCAAATTGAGGCAAAGAAGCTCGAACTCGCCGACGTCAAAGAAACGCTCGCCGCAGCGGAAGCCAAGGCGGCCAAATTTGAAGTCGCCGAATCTAACGTGAGCAACCTTCGCGAGTTGAACTCCGTCCTCATCGGCCAGCTCGCCACGCTCAAGTCAGTCGAGGTGGAGAATGAAAGTTTATCCAAGGCGTTGTCGGCGCGCACTAATGAGCTCGAAACCGCGAGATTGGCGCTCGCCGCGGCTGAGGAAGCCAAGGCGGCGGGCGAAGCTGTTTCGGAGGGTGAAATCTCCAACTTGCGAGAACTCAACACACGCATTATTCAGCGAATTGGTGAGATCAAGTCTCAACAAGAATCGCGTTTCCAATCTCTCATCGACAGCAAGTCCATGGAGCTTGTCGACGTCAAGGCGCAACTCTCCAAGGCGCTCGCCGAAGCGCAGGAAGGCCAAATGAACAACGCATCCCTTGAGAAGAATATGGCGACGTTGCAATCGATGAACGGTGATTTAACTGGCCAAATCAAGGCGATGGAGTCTGAGCTTGTGACGGAGAAGGCGATGTCTGCTGAATTGCGCCAAGCTGTGGCGTCGGCGGAGGATGAGAGCGAGACGTTGCGCGCACAGTTGCAAAGCAAGGATGAAGAGTTGGAGAGCGCCTGGGGTGCGTTGATGAGTGTAAATGCTAACTTAAATCACGCTTTGCACGACGCCGAGGGTATGCGCGCGTTGGCGTTGAAGCGTCACGAGCAGCTTGAAGAGGCCAACGTCAACGTCGGTCGTTTGCGAGAATTGAACCAAATGATGATTGAGCGTTTGCACAAGGCGAAGAAGGCGGCTTTGGAAGCAGACGCGTTGAATGCTGAATTTGCCGCCGCTCGAACGCAAGCCGAAGTTACAATTCGCGAGGAAGAAGCCAAGATTTGCGCGCTCGAGCAGACGATTGAAGCCAAGGATGCTGAATACGAGCGCGTAACGAATGCGTTGCGCGCTGAAATGGAATCTGGAAACACCGCCGCAGCCAAGCATTTGAGCGACGTTCAAACCCACATGTATGCGCAAATCACGTCACTTGAGCGCCAGCTCGAGTATTCGCAAGCAGATTTGGACAAGGTTCGACGCAGTGAGGCGTTGTTAATTGAGGACCAAAAGCGCAGCGCGAGCGAAATCGAGTCCCTTGTCGCGACGTTGGAAAAGACGGAGAGCAACGCCAAGGCGGCGGCGCAAGAAGCCAACGCGGAGATTTGCGCGTTGCAAATCAAACTCGTTGCCCAGGAGACGCAAAGTAAAGGTCTTAAGAAATCTCTCGACTCGTCCAAGTCTGAAGTCAACGCGCTCAAGCGCAAGCTCGAGGGCGCATCAGCCAAACTCAAGCAAAGCTGCGCGGATTTGGCGCTCGCGGCAAAGGACTTGCAAGATTCCGCCGAAGCGCACAAGGCTAAGGATATTAAGATTGCCAACATGCGCGCACAGTTGAAGGACTTGACGAACAAGGCGGAAGAGTTTACCAAGCTCGCCCAACGCAATGGCGAAAAGGCGAACTCTGTCGGCGTCAAGCTCACGGCGTCGGAGAACGCTCGTGCCGAACAGTCCAAGCGCATCGATAACCTCAGCGCGGCGTTGAAGGTCATGAGTGAGGCGAGAGATGAGCTCACGCATAAGGTCGCCATGCTCGAGCGCAAAGGCAAGAGCGCGGAGATCGCGCTCAGAGCCGCCGCGGAGTCATTGTCGCAGACGAATCAGCGATGCTCGAGCTTGGAACATCAAATCAACGCCGAACGCGCTGAATTTGAGCAGTTACAAAACTCTCTTACGCAATCATTGACCGCAGCGGAGTACTCTATGGATGCCAACGCGCAGCTCATTGCGCAACTCGAAGCCAAGTACCAAGAAACGCTTCAAATTCTCTTAACTGAACGCGCGTTCAACGCCGAGCAGCGCTCTGAGATGCAAACCGAGTTGAACTTTTTGAGCGGCGAGCTCGATGTCACGTCTGCCGAGTTAGAAGCCATGATTGAACGTAACAATCGTGGTGTTTTGGTGAAAATTGCCGACAGCGACATGTGTCGCTTGGTATTTGGCGCCTCTGGCCCGGCTTCCGTCAGTGAGCGCACGACAAAGGCGGTGATTCGTCTCGGCATGATTGGCGCCGTTCTCGCCGCCGTGGTGAACAATTTCAAGCGCTCGGGCGGGAGCGTCCCCGTCGCCACGGTCACCAAGTCGGTATTCTGGAAGAAGTAATATAGTATACCACACGTTCTCAGCGTGCGTTTATCAACGCATGATTCCGAGCTCTTTCTTTTCTCTCAGTCGTAGCGGATGTTCTGACGCTTTTGTTCTAATACGCAAGCTTTCACCCGCATCTCTTCATTATCACTCGCACTCGCGCGCGTGTCACCATGACGTCCACGCGCGCGCTAACACGCGTGGCGACGCCGCATCCATCGCATCCATCGTCCCGTCGTCCTCGTCGTCCTTCGCGCGTCGCGAGAGCGTCGTCGTCAGCGGTGCAAGACGAGACGCTCCAGCGCATATCAACGTCGAGCTCACCCTTTGCCGCATTCGCGCGCGAGGAACACTGCGCGCCGTCCGTGTCGTATTGCTCAGATGTTCAAGACGCTCGCGCGCTGGATGGTGCGTCGTACGCGGCGATGTCGGCACGGTGGGATGACAGAGCGCGTCGCGAACTCCGCGACGCGACGTTCGCCGTCGCCTCCGTCGCCCGCGTCGCCTCCAACGAAATTCTCGTGCAGTGGTCGTGCGAGTTCGTGCCCGCAAAGCTCGTATGGCTGTATGATTTAGGATTGAATTGGCCTCTCGGGACTTTAGAGATTACAAAGTACGACATTCTCGACCGCGTGGGGGAGACGTCAACGTTTTCGTGGAAAGTCTTAGCGCAAGTGTTCAAACGCGCGGTTGTAGAAAAGGAAATGCGCATACCGGTGGCGAAAATCGAAGGAACGAGTGCTTTGACATTGGATGATAATGGGAAGCTCAAGCGTCACGTGGAGAGCTTGGCGCTGATCGGCATGGTAAATGCGGGACGCGTGAGAAACAAACGCGTGATGAGAGACGTCCTCGAGTACCTCGATATACGCAAGCCACCAGGAATGTCGCTCGAAGATTGGGATATTCAAGTCGAATCGAAAGTGGACATTTATTCCGTTCCTGGGATGCGACAACTCGACGTCGACGGTATGGAGGAGCAAAACGGAAACATTGAAGATGTCACCGCGGTGCTCGGATTTATGACGCTCATCCTTTTGACGTTCAGTTCTGTCGGCTTTGCGTGGTACATGAATGGATTGAAACATGAAGCCATGTTTCGTGAAATGTTAGATACTGGCGCGTTTTAGGTGGCTTAATGTGCACGTCGTACCAGTAATAAGTCGTGTAGAAAAGTGGTTTGTTACAAATTCGTTCGTGTCCTAAAAAGAGTACCATCTTAGTGTCCCGGCGGACGCATCCCCGGCGGAGGCATGCCGGGCGGCATCATCATTCCCGGCGGGGGACCGCCGAGCCCACGCATACCACTCGGCGGCGCCATCGCTTGCGGCGCCGGCATACCTCGTCCCGCGGGTTTCGCCGCGCCGCCGCCCGCCGTCGCTAATTGTTTCTTCGCCCCCGCCGGCGGTGGCCCTTCCACCGTCAACGACACAACCTCCTCTCCACGAATCAACACAAACCCTAAAACCCGTCGAATGTGTCGATCATCCTCGTCCACGCCCTTCTTCGGCGGTAACTTGCGGTGCTCCTCCGCGTCCGCCACGCACAAATTCATGTGTCGATCAAAAGCCATAAACCGCCCAACAATCTGTCTCCCATCCACGAGCGTGATGCGCATTCGGTAATTAATAAACGCCAACATCTTAGACGTGCGTGAAACCCCCATGACGACCGACGTTCGGCAACGACTGCGCGCGAATCAACGATCACAAATCACAAAACAAAATCCACCGCAATCCAACGTTGCCGTGTCTCTGTGCGACGACGCTCGACGTCAACACGCGTACGGGCACACGTGCGGCGCGGCGCGAACACAGTTCGCAATGTCGTCAACGGCGCGCGAGTCGTCGGCGAAACGCGTCACGCGGCGGCGGCGCTGTGGCGCGCCGACGCGCGAACGCCTGGGCTTGCCCTAGGCGGTGTTTGACGCCACTAATGTAAAACAAAAAGGGACTCAACGACCAATCATAACCACGAGAGCTACAGATTTGACGCCACTAATGTAAAACATCGTGAGTGCGCTCGGGCCACCACGCGCTCGGGCACTCGTCGCCATCGACGCGCGCGCGAGCGAGCGACGACCGATTGCGCGCGAGCGAAGCGTCACTCGACAAGTTTTCTACCCGCGCGAGGCGCGCGTCGTCGGTGGTGCGCGCCGTCGTCGGCGGCGGTGGCGGCAAGAGGCGGTGCGCGTGGAGCTATCCAGAAAAAGTGGTTAAAACATGGACGTGCTCGTCGGCGTGGCGTTATGGAGCGCACCGCCGGTGGTGAAGTTTCCAGCGCTCGCGCTCGCGCTGGGTGCGCGTAAGTTGGTGCGGGCGAGGAAGGCGAGGGCGTTGGAGGGACGCGGCGGGGGCGCGGGTTCGGGTGTGGACGTGCGGTGGAGCGACGTGACGATGACGTTGCGCGATAAGAAGACTGGCGTTGAGCGAGATGTGTTGAGAGATGTGAGCGGCGAGGCGCAGCGTGGACGGTTATTGGCGATCATGGGGCCGAGTGGCGCGGGGAAGTCGTCGTTGTTGAATGCGTTGGCGAATCAGGTGCCGGCGAGTAAGAACCTCAGTTTGACGGGGACGCTGACCGCGAACGGCGTCGATGCGCGTCGTGGAGAGGGGTTTCGCAAGGCGTACGTGCAACAGGAGGATGTGTTTTATTCTCAGTTGACCACGCGCGAGACGTTGGAGACGGCGGCAAAGCTTGGAGGTGCATCGGATGTGAAGGCGACGACGGAGGCTTTGTTGAGCGACCTCGGCTTGCAAGAGTGCGCAAACACGAGAGTCGGCGATGCGAAGACGAGAGGCATCTCTGGTGGCGAGAAGAAGCGACTAGCGCTCGGCGTACAGCTCGTTGGAGCGCCGGCGGTGATCTTTGCCGATGAGCCCACGTCGGGGCTTGATTCTTTCCAAGCGCAACGCGTGATGGAGACGCTTTCGCGACTGGCTCGCGAGCAGGGCAAAACCGTCATTTGCTCCATCCACCAGCCGCGCTCGTCGATTGTTGAATTATTTGATGACTTGTGCTTACTCGCGGGTGGGCGCGTCGCGTACTTTGGCCCAATGTCTAACGCACGCGACTGGTTCAATGCCGCGGGATTTGAAGTGCCGCAAAACGTTAATACGGCCGAGTATCTCATCGACCTCGTCTCCATCGACGTGACATCGCCTGAGACTACGACGGCGACGACGAAGCGCATCGCAACTATTGTGCAAAAACACGCATCCGCACCTCCGGCTCGTGCAGTGGCGTCATCTGCGAAGACGTCGGCGGGTACGGAGCTCGCCGTTACGGGCAAGCGCGTGGGATTTTGGAAGCAATTCCCATTACTGCTTCATCGCTCGTGGCGACAAGTTCGGCGCGACAAGGCGACGAATACTGTTCGCTTGATGACAAGCTTGAACAGTGCCATGGTCTTTGGTAGCATATTCTGGAAGATGAAGCTTTCGCAAACGGCCATTCAGGACCGTCTCGGGTTGCTCCAAGTGTCGGCTATCAACGCGGCGATGGCGGCGTTGATGAAGACGCTCACATCCTTCACCAAGGAAAAAGTCATCGTCAACCGCGAACGTGCATCGCGAGCTTACGGCGTGCTACCATATTTCACAGGGAAATTACTCGCCGAGCTTCCCGTTGGGGCATTCTTTCCTCTCGCGTTTGGCGCCACCGTGTATCCGATGACTGGATTGCATCCGACGTTGGCGCATTTCGGACGCTTCTGCGCCGTACTGACCCTCGAATCATTCACATCCTCATCCATGGGGCTAGCTATATCTGCCGTCGCCCCGAGCACCGAAGCTGCCGTCGCCATGGGCCCCGCGGTCATGGTTCTTTTCATCGTCTTTGGTGGATATTACGTCAACCCGGACAACGTCCCTCCGTATTTCCGCTGGTTGAACAAGTGCTCGTTAATCAAATGGGCCTTCCAAGGCTTAGCCATCAACGAGTTCAAAGGGCTCGAATTCGAAACCTCCAAACCATACCACCAGAAGACCGGCGAACAAGTCCTCGAGCGTCTATCCTTTGACGACGCCTCGACGCTTTCGTCGTTAAAGGCGCAGGGGAACATTTTATCGTTTTGCTACCTGCTCACGTTGGAGCTCTTGGAACGAAACGCCCCGAAATTCGTCGAAATGCGCGACGCCGCCGTGGCGTAACCATGTAATCACACCGTTCATTTAATCATTTTAATAACGCATCACACGCACGCGCTCGCGTCATCCACTCGCCGGCATCATCGCCAAAAGCCACAAAAAAAGCGTTTTTTTCCTCACAAACGCACGCGCACCATGGCGCACACGGATTTCGCGAACCCCCGCCTAGACATCCCACTCTTCGACGAGTTCGTCCTCGGCGCCACGCGCGAGACGTCCAACTCGTCGACGACGGCGGAGGAGCATAAAAACCGCGGGAACGTCGCGTACCGCAAGAAAGAGTACGAAGAGGTGCGCAGTCAAACCATATCGCGCCAACCATCTGATTCGTTTCGCTCGGGTGCTCGCCCCTCGAACCGCGCACTGACCGCCAAGCGCGCGCGTTCGCGAACGCACACACACAGGCGTTGATGCATTACATCGAAGCGTACCGGATGAACGACCGCGACGTGGCGCTGTTGACGAATATGTCGGCGGCGTGCATGGCGTTGAAGCGCTACGAGGACGCGGCGGATGTCGCGTATGCGGCAACCGTGAGCGATCCTACGTGGGCGAAAGGGTGGTATCGACTTGCGTTGGCGCTCGAGGCGTCTGGGACTCTTAGTAAAGCGGTGGAGGTGCTCGAAGATGGTTTGAATAACATTGGCGAGAATGAGCAGATGCGCGCGTTGTACGTCAAGTTGGCGTTCATGCATGAAGAGGACGAGTTGAGTGCGGCGGAGATGAAGGAACGAGGAAACGAAGCGTTGAAGAGGGGTAAAATACCAGCAGCTGTAGAGTGGTACACGCGCGGTATCGCTAAGAGTGGGACGTCGAATGAGGTGCTGACGGCGTTGTATAATAATCGCGCCGAATGCCGCCGACGCGAGTACGAGCACGAAAAAGTAATATCCGATTGCAAAGAGGTGTTAAAGCTTGACTCGAATAACATCAAGGCGAATTTGCGTATGGCAGTAGCGTATGAACAATTAGAAAAGTTTGCTGACGCGATCGAGGCGTATGAGCGCCTATTGAAACTTGACGCGAAGGATGCGAATCAAGTTCGAGAACGCATCACGCGCTGTCGCGTCAGCGAGCGTTACATGAAGCACTGATCAAACGCGAGATCATGCAAGCGTAAATGTAGCAAACGGTGCGAACAAAAATAGTCTAAGTGCTGTGGCTCGCGCGCGTGATGTATACATTCATGACGCCGGCTGTAGCAAATGTGTAGTGTACAATGTTAAAACATGCGTGTGGCTCGCGCGCGCTAAACGCCAACATCTATTCAATCGCCCGATACAGCGTAATCTCCTGCTGCTTGAAATACCGTCGATCCCATTCATCAATGAGCACTAAGTTCAAAAAGTACTTGACGCTAAACTTATTGTTCACCTTGTTGTACGTCGGAGTCAAATCGTACGGAGACAGAAACAACCGTACGGGAATCGATTCCCCGCGCACGGGCGCCCCATCCATGACTTCATACTTGGCGATTGTTTCACTCTCGCTATGCGTGCTCGTGCCGCTCTCCGTACTTTCACGACGACGAATCTCGAGTTCCATGTGCTTAATCTTTATGCGCACCAAAAGAAAGTAAATCTTCCCCACCACGACGTCCCGAAGCGAATATTTCGCCTTGGCGTACTCAAACTCTATGTGCAAACAATCCTCAATGCCAACCTCCATTCGGATAGAGCTATTTATCTCTGGCGCAAGCGGTAGCGGGTTGCGTACCCAATACTTAAACTCGTGCACGACGTTGCTCGCGTACGATCGACTCACCGTCACGCGCAACAAATATCGTAACCGCACATTGATCCCATGATAACTCTCATACTGCGCATCGACGGTTTTGAACTCAAATGGTATGCTCTTCGGGGCGTTGAGTTCACCGGGCAATTCGAGATCGCGCGTGAGCGTTAAAAAATCCAACGTCGCGCCTCGATCGTAGTACAGCTCAATCTGACCGATGAGCTCAATGCGCACGCCGCGGTGCTCCACCTTCTTCCCGGGCACAGGCGCGATGTGTACGTGTCCAGCGATGGTGTCGCCAGATTTGAAGAGCGGTAAGTGCTCGTGCGCGGTGGCTTGTTCGTTTTTAACGCTCACCATGGGTTGGGCATCCGCCGCGGCGTACGCGACGTCTACGGTGCACACCTTACCGAACCCGAGGAACGACATCGCGCGCGATGCGACGAATCAGTGATGCACACCAAGGCGTCGCGGCGCGCGCTCGACTTCGTGCGCGTGCGCGTGCGTGGCGAATTATGACGTCGGTGTGTGGTCGGTGTGTGAGCTACTGTTACAACTGTTCGTTTGTCCCGGAGCGGGACGTCAAAGCCTCTAATTTGCCCACGCGCGAATGTGGGGTTGGACGAACGCGCGAAGGACTTGTTTCACATCGAGTGAATCTACTTGCGTCCACCGTTTGATGCGTTCTTCTTCTTTGCGGCTTTCTTTTCAGCCTTTTCCATTTCGCGACGCTGCGCGCGAGGCAATTTCGCGTACTCCGCCTTGGCCGCCTTGACCTTATTTTCTTCTTCAAGCTCCTCAGGCGTGGGCACTGGAGGCGTGCTCGACGCCACCCAAAGCTGTGACACCCACTTCTCGTGACCGTCTACCGCGGGCGTGGCCGTATGGAGCGTGCGCGCGTCTGGCATGCACGCGGCGCTCGATGGGAAAAACACCAGCGCCTTGCCCTTCTTTGGTTGCACTTCAACACCTAAATGCTCGAATCGCGTCGCACCGCCTTGTTCGACGTCATTCAAGTACACCAAAATCGTCGCGCGGCGCTGATAACCTTTATCTGCGGCGACTGCGATTGGAAATCCATCCTCGTGCGCCTTGAAAAATTCTCCACCAGAATAGTGCGCGACTTGCGGGAGCTCAAACGACCACTTCTTCTCCCCAGCCTTGGGCGCGCGAAACGCATCATCCTTCGCGCTTAACCCTTCCACGGCGGGCAATAAATATTCCGCTCGCTTCAAGATGGCCTTCTTCGTCGCGTGCGATTCTAAACCATGCGAATTCAACGCCACGGTGCGCGAAGTGCGAATGTTTTCGTTATTCGCCCCACCAATGGCGCTCATCGCCAACCCTCCGCACGCCTCCGCGCTCGCCACGAGCGTGTCGCATTCCATGGCAGATAAAAAATTATCCACAGTGAATACCGGCGGATCGATGTTTAACACGCGCAAGCCGGGCATGTCAGCCACGCGCACGCTCATAAACTCAAAGCTCAGAAACCCAGTGAACGATGTGCGCCACTCTTCCGGGGCATCCTTGAGCAACACGCCGCCCTCGAGGAGCTGGTCGGGTAAAATCTTTGATAACGTTTTGCGTTCGTGCGCTGGGACGAATCGCGGCTTTTCTTCGTTGCCGTCGTCGCCGTCGGTGGCTCGGCGCGAGACGTCGCGGAGTTGACCTAGGCCCTGAAGCGTCGGAGAGACGGTGCGCGCTCGCGCGTGCGTGCGGCGCGGCGCGTGGTGCGCGGTGTGCGGTGTGCGCGTGAGTGCGCTGAGCGCGTGCGGCGCGATGGCGGACATCGTGCGCGTGTTAAATTATGACGACGTCTTTGAGCGCGCGCGTCGCTGAAGCCGCGAGGGGGCGTGCGCTTTATCGACGCGTCTCAATGTCGCTACATTTCGCTAGAACTCGCGCGCACGCGAGAGCGCTGATTGAACAGCGCGCTATGAGTACGATAGTTTCGATAGCACGGTCAATCCAAATCCAATGCCGATGAATGTGGCGACGGTGTAGCCTAACACGCCGACGAGGAGCGCCGGGACGATGAGCGATTTCCACGACTTGGTGCTCGCCATGGCTGCGGCGGTTGTTGGACCACCAACGCACGCGTTCGACGCTAGTAACGCTAATGCCTTGTCAAACCGACACACCTTGGCGATGGCGAGTAAGAAGACGACGTGGAATGCGACTTGAATGCTCGAGAAGAAGAACAACGACGGCGCCGTGGTCACCATTTCGCGAATGGACCCAGACGCGCCGACAGAGACAAAGAACGCCTGCATGACGAGCGTCGCCATGGATTCCCCCGATCCTGCGATCGCGGCGAGTTTCTTCGGCATCGCTGTCGCCAACGCCACGGTGACGAGGGTGATGATGGGAATCTCCATGCCTGTCCATCCGAACGCGCGCGTCGCGGATTTCGCGGCAAAGCCCACGGCGCACGCCAACGTCAGCGCGTACGACGCCTTTCTTACACTAAATGGCGCCAATCCCTCGCCTTCAACCGCTATACCGCCTTCGTCGTCATTATTGCTATCATTGCCTATCGCCGCCAACGTCGCTTTGGTCGGCATCACGCCTTTCGCGAGCGCGAACAGTCCCGCAAAGTACAACGCGTTCATTAAATTATCCGCGCACAACGCGGCGCTCATCATCGTCGGCTGTATCTCCAGCGCATTCGCCACCGCCACAAAGTTCACCGCGCCGCCAATGTGTCGAGCCATCAACGCGCTCGCTATTTTCCATCCTTCATCACCGAGAGCGCGCATTGGAATGGCGAAATACGCGAGGAGCGTGCCCAACGTCGTCCCGAGCGCGCCGACGACAAACGCCGGCAACAACGCCGCGCTCCCTTTAATCACGCGCTTGACGTCCGCCGTGTACAGTAACATCGGCACAGCAAGCGGCAATAAAACACCATTAATCGCGTCATAACACGGCGACGCGATCGGAATGAGCCCGACGTTTGCGGCGACGAGCGCCGCGACGCTCGACGCCAGCGGAGCGCCGCCCGCCGCCGCGCCCCAAGGCTTCGTCTCCGCCCACAACCCGAACGCGCTGAGCGCGAACACTGCGGTGTACATCCCAAACGGATCCGTGGGCGCGATGAGCGCGCGCGGGACGACGCTCGTGCGCGTGCGCGGCGGTGCAGTCGATGGAGCTGTGTGTCCTCGCGCGGGTGCTTTTGGAGCTCGACCACGGTGCACGCGCGTCACGCGCGCGTGCGCGCGCGCGCTCGGCGCGTGCGACGGCGTCGACATGTGCGATACGAGTGCGAGCGCGAGCGCGAGCGCGAGCGCGACGACGGTAGCGACGACGACGACGGCGCGTTGTGAAGTCGAGCAACCAACCCAAGCTAAAAAAGTCTTCACTTTGTGCCTCGCGCGAACGTGCGGTGACTATGTCGGGTGCGCCATCGCGGGCGGGCGTGCAGCCGGCGGCGTCGCAACCGCGGGTGTTCATAGGGGTGATGATTGGGTTGGCCATCGCGGCGATACCGTTTGGGTTTAAAGAGTTTAGACGACGCGAGTACGCGGTGGCAGAGGCTCGGGACAACGCGTACGCCAAGGATGACGCGAGGAACGCGCGGTTGAAACGTTAGAAGGAAATGTGCATAGCGGTGGTGTTTGAATGTGCGCGCGCGCGCGCGCGCGATCGGTTTGTTGTGAGCTACTAGGTTGGTTATATGATTACATAAATTTTACGGTTTAACGCGCGCGTCTCGTCGTCGCCACAGTGATCATATCCTTTGTCCAACGCATCGCGCGACGAAGATCATGATCGGTTTCGAATGCACGATCTTCGAGCGCGTGCGCGCCTTGCTTACCAGACGCGTCCGTGAACACCACGAGCCGCGACGCCGTAGCGAGTAAAATTTCGCTCCCATCCACAAAGTTACATTGCACCGTTCGATTGGATAAACGCCAAAACACACCCTTGGATGTGCGGAAGCAGTCTTTTACGTATGGTGCGCCTTCTTCGTCGCTGGTCGTGGCGTAGGGCGCGACGGTGTGCGATAAAGATAGCGCCGCGGATAAACCGCCGCGCGACGTCTCAATCGGCTTGGCGTCGGCGTCGGCTAATAATCTCGACCTGAACGACGAAGCGATGGTGATCTTCTTGTTCACATCGCGATCAGGTGGTGTATCGCGTTCGATATCCAGACGCACGGTCTCGGGCGCGCTCGCACCGCGCTCAATCGCTGGAATGTCTGGCGCGACTCTATACGCCACGACTGTCGGCGACTCAAACACCAACCGCGAGCGGTCGTTGAAAATCACCCCGACGCTCCCGTCGCTCAACACGTAGCCGACACCAAACTTTGAAGTAAAATCCCACCACTGCTTTACCCACAAGTGCGGGAAATCGGCGATGGTTACCTTTGGTGGTGAACGCGCGAGACGTAAACTATCGAATTCGTCGGCGATACGGCTGGCGTCGCCGCCGCCGCCGCGCGACGCTAAAGCCAACTCGTTGGATGCGTTGCGCTCGCGCGCGTATGACGGCGACCGTGAATTCAATACATCTTCAAGCACTGGAAGCTTCTTCGTCGAAACCGCCTTTGTTTTTGGCGATCCAACTGGAACGCGCAACGGCGTCTTCGGCGCGGCGCTTCGCGCGCCGTTATCCACAGCGCGCAACGGCGAACGCGCACCCACGTCCACGTCCACGTCACCATTTGCTGACGACGATTCAACGACTTTACGCGATTTCGGCGTCGGAGACTCTGGCGCACGAGGCGTGTAAGGCGTCGGTTTGACGTCGCTCAACGTCCAATCGCTCGCCCCGCGCTTGAGCAGCGGGTGACTCGCGATTTCTTGGAAACTCGGTCGATGGCCTGGATCCGGATGCAGCGCCGCGCGGATGAGCTCTTTCGTAGATTCCTCGACGACGACGTCGGGTGGGAACGAATAATCCCCCGCCCGAATGCGCTTGTACGTTTGTTTGATTTCCTTGGTTTGAAACGGCGGCGAGCCAAAGAGCAGCGTGTACAAAATCACACCAAACGACCACGTATCAACTTCGTAGGAATGCCCCATGCCTTTTGACCCTTCGAGGACTTCAGGAGCGATGTAATTCGGCGTGCCACAAATCGTCTTGCGCCGAACGCCGTGCTCCAACGCGCACGCTAACCCAAAATCACCAATCTTCAACCGCGAATCGCGACTGCAGCTTTCATCCGAAGCGTCGTCGTGAAACACACCAAGCGTGGGGTCCTTTCCAGGACCAAACTCGGCGTTTGTGACTTCTTCCCATCCACGCTGCGTAAGAAATAAATTACCAAGCTTCAAATCGCGATGAATAACTTTCATGGCGTGTAAATGATGCCCTGCGGCGACGACTTCGCGCAAGTACGGCGCGGCTTCATCCTCCGTCAACTTCCCTCGAGTCTTCACCACGTCCGACAGCGTCTTATTCGAACACAACTCCATAATAATATAAACATTCGCATCGTCATCGAAACACCGCACAAACTTTACCACGTGCGCGCAATCCACCGCGCGATGGATTCGAATCTCCGTTTGCATCTTTTTCCTCGCGCGCTCCTTCGCCAACGACGACTTACTCACCACCTTACACGCATACGTCTTCCCCGTGCGCGTCTCATGCACGGCGTACACCATAGCAAACCCTCCTTTCCCGAGCGGTTTCCCTCGCACGTACCGCCGCGTCTGTCGCCCGTGCGTCTCGTCGCTCGTCGCCGCCGTCGACGTCGTCGCGTACGTCTCCATAATCACCCGCGGACACTTCACCTGCGCCGCAAGATCCTTCTTCGTCGGCGATACCCTGCGCAAGAACCACCACCGCGACGACGATAGCACCACAGTCAGTCATCGCCTCACCACGCGCGACGTCACGCGCGACGCAATCCACCGCACACGCGTCGTGTCATCACATCGCACCGCAGCGCATCAATCGCATAGCTCACCTCTTCTGCGGCGGCGTCACGCACGCCGCGCGCGCGTTCTCATCGCCAACGCCTCCATCAACGATGTCCTGGCGCACCACCGCGCGCGATGGCGGGCCGAGGTCCATGTCCGCGCCGCACCGCGAACGAATGACGCGCGCGCGCGAAATCCGTGGACTGACGTTTTCAAACTTCAACATCCAACGACCAATCGTGACCTGCGAGAGGGGGGCTCATTCGGACATCCGGCACCAAACGTCGATTCGGATCCACCATGTGACGACGCACGACGTCACATGACGCCTCTTCCAGCGACGTTCACGCGATGCACGTACGCGCGTCGATGCGCGCACGGCGTGCGATTGAAAGATGTGTCCATGCGCTTTCGAACGAGTCGCGGCGTTTTCGTGCGCACGCTCGCGCGCATGGGCGCGTGGTTTGGAAATGGCGCGCGCGAGACGTCTCGTCCTCGGTGCGTGGTGAAAGTCGTGTGCGCCGGGGTGAATCCGGTCGACGCCAAGTACTTGATCGGCGACAAGCTCTGGCCGTGGGTGTCGCGGAAAATTGCGCGAACGTGCGTGGAATCGTTGGGCGTCGGGTTTGATTTCGCCGGCGTGGTCGCGCGCGCCGATCCCGGAAGCGGCTTCGCGGTCGGCGACGCCGTGTTCGGGTGCGCCGAACCCGGCGCGGGTGCGATCGCAGAGTACGTCGACGTGCCTGCGGATCAAATCGCGAGCAAAGCGAAGGAGGTGTCGTGGCGCGAAGGCGCGTCGATTGGGTTATGTGCGGCGACGATTGCGCAAACTCTCGACGTCGTGAAACGTCCTCCGAAGACGGCGCTCATCGTCGGCGTTTCGGGCGGTCTGGGACACATCGCCGCGCGCGTGCTCAACGCGGAAGGTGTGCGGACGATTGTCGGCGTGTGCTCGCAATCGAGCGTCGAATTCACGTCGACGGTGTCGCGAAACATTGACGTCGTCGCGTACGACGATTCGTCGCGCTCGCTCGAAGACGCGCTCGCCGATCGCGTCGCTACGCATGGGAAATTCGACATTGTCATCGATACAGTGACGAGCAACGATGCGCGCGACGCGGCGTGTGATTACCCGAATCGTCTCAGGCCATTCGTGGACGACGCGTGCGGCAGATACGTGACATTTGGCGGCACAACGTCGCAATGGGCATTTGCCATCATCCGACGCTGCGCCTCTGGCGTCGACGCCGACGCGCGCGCGTCTTCCTCATCCCCTCCATTTGCCGATCGCCAGCGATCGCTCCAATGGGTGTACTTTCGAGGCTGCGAAAGACAATTGCGATACGTCGTCGACGCGCTCGGCGTCCGACCAATCGCGCGCGCGGCGTATCCTTTCACAAACGACGGCGTACGACGCGCCATGAACGATTTAAAATCCCGACGCGTCAAGGGTAAAATCGTCATCGACGTAGATCCAGACACGATCGCGCGCGACGACCCGGCGATCGCGTGATACCACAACATGTTGCAATACCGACGCGCTCGATTCGATTTCAAACGCGCGCGACAGCTCGCGAGCTCAACCTTCATTCTCTCGCGCGCGCGTCGATCGATCGATCGCGATGAGCGACGTCGTGACGCCTGGGAAAGAGGATGACAACGCGTGCGTCGCGCGCGCGGATGGCGGCGATGACGACGACGTCGTGGTCGTGCGCGACGACGCCGCGGTGGCCGACGCGGATGCGTTTCGAGCCACCGGGTCGCCATCCGCGTCGCCGCGGCGCGCGTCCACGGCGCCGTCCTTCCTTCTGTACGATATACCATACGACGTGTTGATGGTGGATAGAGTCAAGCCCAAGTACCTGCCGGAGTTTTCGATGAAGAGCTACTATGGTGTGGAGGAACGCGGGGAGAGTTCGCCCGAGCGCGCGACCAAGCGTCGACGCGACGGGAAACCTATGGAGCTTGAAATCGACGACACTCGTGAACCGACAAAGGAGATTGCGATTGGAGGCGTGTACGTCAAGTTTCCGGCGAAGATTAATCCGCATCCGGCGCAGAGGATGACGATGGCGAAGATTATTGACGCGTTGAAGAAGAGTCAGCACGCGATGATTGAATCGCCGACGGGCACGGGAAAGACGCTCGCGTTGTTGTGCAGCACCCTGGGATGGCTCGAGCGAGAGAAAGAAGCGTACAAGAAGAGCTCGGCGAAGGTGCGCGACGCGCATGAGGCTTGGAGCGTGGCGAGGAAAAAGTATGAAGATGCGTTCATCGCATTCGGTCACAGAAATGACAAGGTGAGCACCGTCAAAGCTGAATACGGCGACGGATGGGATGCTTCAAGACCGTTTACACAAAAGACCGACGTGCCACCACCTCCGCGAGTGTACGTGTGCTCTCGTACGCACTCGCAGATTGAGCAAATTTTGCGCGAACTCAAACGCACTGGGTACGCTCCGAAGTATACGGTGCTTTCGAGCAGGCAGCGTTTGTGTCCGCTGAAAAAGTCTGACGCCGATTGTCAAGATATGCTCGGAGATGGACTCACTCAGCAAGAACGGAGAACTGCATGCGCGCACTATAATCGCCACGAGTACGCCGCGGATAACATGAACTATTATGCGGAGAAGAATTGCACGTGGGATATGGAAGACTTTAATCGAGTCGTCGATGAATTCTCAGCCTGTTCATTTTTCGCGCTTCGACATTTGCAGGCAACTTCAGAGATTGTGTTTTGTCCATACAACTACTTGTTTGATCACAACGTGCGAAGAAAGATGAAACTCGACATCGCTGGCGCGGCGGTGATTATTGACGAAGGACACAACATCGAAGACGTGTGTCGTTCAGGCACGTCAATCGAGCTATCGATGGCGCAAGTCACGGAGGCTATCGCCGCGTTTAACGCGCACTCTATTAAGTCTGCGCCTGGTTACTATGCAGACGTGTACCAATTTTTACTCAAAATATCGCACTTTTTGGAGCGCATCATTAGCAACACTGGGGAGGGTCAGAAAGAAGTCGTCGTGCGTTCGCACGAAATCGTCGGTTGCGTAATTGACATGCTCGGCGAACACGCTGTCGAACTGGTGCGCAACCTCATAAAAACGCCAGATAACGCCAAACCGACCCATAACGGCCCATTGACAACGTACATGAATTTGTGCGAAGACATTGCAAACATCTTACATCTTGTGACGAAAACTCCAGAGTCGTACGTCATCATCATTGGCAGAAGCGTCGACATCAACGGCGAAGAATGCGAGGGAATGTGTATCTCATGCATGGAGCCAAAAGTTGGATTTAGCACCGTGGCGGAACAAGCGAGATGTGTGATTCTCACCTCTGGCACGTTGTCGCCGATGAACACTTTTGAAGCTGAACTCGGTGTGGAATTCCCCATCAAAATTGAAGCGCCGCACGTCGTGCCGACGTCTCAAGTCTACGTGGAACTGAGCGACGCCATCGGAGAGGTGACTTACAAAGCTACGTCTGGTGTCGGCGCATCAAGGTTCGCCCAAAACCTCGGGAAATACTTGCTCGAATACGCCAAAGTCATTCCGGGAGGAATGCTGGTGTTTTTTCCAAAGTATTCGCTCATCGACGTTACTCTACGAGAGTGGCACACGAGTCGTTTGTTTGCGCAAATCAGCGACCAAAAACACATCGTGTGCGAGAGTCGCGGCGCGTCTGGTTTTGCCGATACGCTCGTGGAATTCAATCGGGGGAACGCGACTGGGAAAGGATCGCTCATGCTTGCCGTGTTTCGCGGGAAAGTGTCCGAAGGTATTGACTTTAAAGATGACAGCGCGCGCGCGGTGTTTTGCGTCGGTATTCCATTTCCAAACGTATTTGACGTCAAGATAAAAACCAAGCGCGACTTTAATGACCTTCCAAAGTCACGTCAGAAAGGCATGCTCACTGGTAGTGCTTGGTACAGCGCACAGGCGTATCGCGCGTACAATCAAGCTCTCGGCCGTTGCATTCGCCATCCCAAGGATTACGCCGCGTTGTTCCTCGTCGACGCTCGTTTTCGTGAAGGCGGGCAATACATGATGAACAATATTTCAAAGTGGATTCGCAAAAGTGTCACGGCATGCGGAAGCGTGAACGAAAGCGTTCGCAACGTTGATGAGTTTTTCAAGCGCACGAAAAAGATGTTACTCGAGAAGGAAATTAAAACAGAATCCACCGATGCACCTGCAGACGAGACGCAAAATCCTGAATCTCCCGTCGAGTACAGAGCGCAGAGAAACGAAAACATATTCAACGCAATCGGGTGCGAAGATAATAGAAAATTATGCGACGCCATGGATGCTTTACATCAAGCTGCGCTGAGCTGCGAAGAACCGATGCGCGTGAACGCCATCGCGAAGGCGACGACGAGTATTCGAGCGCTGACGTACAAAGTCACGAACGGGTCCAAATTAGCCAAAACTGGTCCGGGTAAAGTGGAAGGTGTGGGGAAATCGATTGGAGCGCAAATTGATTATTTTCTCGAGCACGGCAAATTTGAGCGCATGGAATACTATCTGCGCGGCGAACGCATGCCGCATTAGTCAGAGAAACATGTTGTACCAATACAAAATTCTACGAAAACTGTCGATAACATCGTAAACACACCGTATGGTTCGGCGGCCTATCTGAAATATCGGTCCCGCACGACATACAGCTTCTCGCATTCCTGCTTTGTGGTGTAGCAAAACCATACGCGCGGTGGCCGTAGTCATAAATATCGTGACGAGCGCGTCCGCGGTCGCCGTGAAAGCAGTTCAAACACACCGTATGGTTCGGCGGCCTATCTGAAATATCTACATCGCACCTTTCGCACCGTCTCCTGAGTTCTCTCCTGGGTTCTTGAGCGAATCGCCGAGGCGCGTTCCGCATGCCTTCCGTCATATGCGTCTGAAATACCTCAATGTTTGCGCGCAAACGCGAGCCCCCGCCCTGCCTTCGAGCCATGTTTCGAGGACTGTTACACGGCCTGCAGATGGGCGCTATGACGCACCCGATGGACCGAACCCACACGTGTCCGCCGACTTCAGCCATGTTAGGACATCCTTCGAACGAGCACCGTCCTCGTCGGCGTCCTGTGATAGCTTCGGCGTCGGTGATCCATGCGCCAGTCAGGTCCGGCACGGCGTCAGCGGTTCCATCCGCATTCCACGCCTCTATGGGTGCGTTCAGGTGCAGGATGTCACCGACCGCCGGAGGCATGACGCCACGCACGGTCTATTCGCCGCCTTCGGTGTTTCCGGCTGGGCGGACTGTCGCGCGTCGTCGGTGCGCGCGCGTAACAGTGTCGTTTCGAGTCGGAAACTTCCGAAACTCATCGTTAACAAGTGACTTTTTTCATCCTTTTGCGCACGCACCCGCGGGCGACGGCGACGCGTCGCGCGCGCGAACGGACATACTAGAAATACAACATTCGAGGCTATCGGCGATCGATGCGCGCGCCGCGGCGCTCAAAGTATCGCGACAGGGTAATCACGCCGGCGTGCGTGACGGACAAGCTTTCAACCAACCGACCCATGGGAATCGAACACACGGCGTCGCACATTTTCAGCTGCTCCACCGACAACCCGTCGGCTTCGTTGCCAAACACCAAGGCGAGTTTCTCGCCGCTCGCGGCGTCGCCGCCGGGGAATCGCTCGACGAGCGCGTCGAGGTCGTCGTAAAACGTCGGCGTCGGTTGAGCGTCGGCGTCGGCGCGCAGCTCATCCTCCATCCAAGGATGAAACGCCACCGCCGCGCGCGTGCCAACCAACGCGTCGGCCAAGTCATCAACAATCAAAGCGTTCTTGATTAAATACTGCGCTCCTTTCGCGGCGTTCATCGATGCGCGGGAGAACACGTCGCACACCGGAGCCACCAACCGCAGCGTCTCGCATTCAAACGCCGCGCACGACCGCGCCATGGCGCCCACATTGCTCGCCGTCTTTGGCGACACGAACACCACGACCACGTCCGATAGCACCGCGGGTGGGTTCACGAGCGCGGCGCCGGGCGTGGGCGCACCAGACGCGCGCAGTTCTTTTATGCGCTCAGCAAAGTTGTCCCGGTACGCGCTGTCCCCGCGCTTCGCGCCGCGTATCGGGCGCTTTTCCGACCCCGTCGCGCACGTCACGCGAAAGCGCGAAACGCATCGCGCGGGTGCGCTCGAACGCATCGCGGACGACGCGCGTGCGACGCGCGCGCGCGGCGTTCTGCAGAGGAGAGGACAAAAAAGTGCACTTTTTTGGTGCAGTTCGCCGTCACTGCGCGACGCCTGCCGTCGTCAGCGCCGCCCGCACGCGCGCGCTCGATGCAATGGAATCTCGACCCGGATGATATATTCGCCGCGCGCGCCGCCGAAGCCGGCGCGCGCGAGAGAGACCGCGTTGAATGCGAAGTTCATGTGCTGGATGAATCCATCACCGAATCGCGCGCCGACGCCCTGCTCTTAGCGCTCAACGCCGAAATCGCGCGTCTCAGCGCAGGGCACGTGTGGCAACGGGATGCGTTCGCGTTGGAACGCGCCGCGCGAGGGTCATCGCGAGCCGTGTTTCGAGGATGCGTGGAGTTTGGGGACTGCGTCGACGACGCGTGGTTCGCGGCGCACATCGCGCGCGCGTTGAGCGCGACGTTCGCCGACGCCATCGCCGTGCGCGTGTGGGACGACGATGGGGAGTTTTTGTTGATTGAAACTGCGGAGGCGTTACCGGGGTGGGTGACGCCCGAACGCGCGCATGGGTGTACGTTTTTGTATAAAGGACGGTTGGTCGTCGTGGACGGGGACGAGTTCGCGTCGAACGAATCATCCGTGCGCACGTCTGAGGCGGTGGGGAAAGTGGCGAGCGCCACACCGTTGAGTGATGAGGTGCAGCGCGTGCTGAGTGCGCGCTTGGATGCGTTTCCGGCGCGCGCGTTGGAGAATAGACACGACGCGTACGTATGGACGCCGAGACGCGTCGGCGAAGCGCTCCGGCGCGAGCCTCAGCTCGTGGCGCTCGCTGTAGAGAGCTTTCGCACGCGCGATCCCGTTGGCTTGCGCGCCGCGTCAAAAATGCACGTGTTCGTGCCGGTGGACATTGAGCCGACGTTGTGTCGGATGTCTAGATGTTTGTTTGCGCAGGCGACGCACGAACAATTCGACGCGCCCAAATGTTACCCGATGCCACCAAAGAGTTCGGAATTTTACGCCGCGCATGAGTTGGGTATGAAAATTGCGTGCGGTCTTGAGATGCTCGTCGCAGAATGGGAGCGTCAGGGACACGATATGAGTGGCGCGGCGTCGACGGCGTGTGCGATGGATGCGGAGGCGTCGGCGTCGGCGACGGGCGGAGCCGCGGAACCCACGGGCGACGCCGCGTGGGACACATTCAAAGCAAGTCTCACTGCGAATGGTTACTTTAGAAACGAAATGGTTGGAAGCGCGCTGTATAAATCTTTACTCGCGCACGCCGTGAGTGAGTTCAAGGGATTTTCGCACGCCTCCAGGGCGCGGCGGCTGCGCAACGCGCCCGCCGAACGCTTGCGTGAAATTCTCGCGGCGCCGCTCGATGAACATTATGTGCCCCGTGCGGTGAATCCGAACGACGCGAGTGACGATAGCTGGTTACACAATGCCGAAATGGAACTCAACGCCGAGCTCGCCAAGCTCGAGAAAGAACGCGAAGGGACCATTCGAGACGCCACGCAAAGTGCGTCGGCGTTCGTCCATCGCGAAAGCGGTTACGAAGGCGTCGACGCGACGAACACGAATCACAACGCCAAAGACGGATCATGTCCTGGAGATTTGAACATCTCAGACGACGACGGCGTGTTTAATCTCGATGCGTCAGCATTCTTGGCAGAATTAAGCAAGGCGCTCGGCGTCGATGACGACGAAAAGTTCAAGCGCTACATGCGCTCTGCCGACGCGAGCGGCTTGACGGATTCCGACGACGATTTTGATGACGACGACTCTTCCGATGACGCTTTACCCTCGGATGATTTCTTCTCGTCGTCATCCGACGCCGAGGAAGAGTACTTGCAATTTACGAGACCGACAAAGGCGCCGGAGCCAGAGTCGCGTCGCCGCAAGTTCATCCACGTCGACGAAAGCGAGCCCGACAGCGACGACGCCGACGACAGTGACGACGATAATCATTCGCATGATGGAGATTTCGATGCCCAGTACGACTCTGTGCTCAGAGAACAGCTCACAGGCACGCACATTCACGCCAGTCGTCAACCGCTCGAAGACGCCGATGTCGACGCCGCGCTCGCGCGCGGCATTCTCGACGCCTCACACGCCGCCGAAGGCGCACCAAACCCCGCACAATCACTCCTCACCGCCGCCGGCGTCGATCCTTCGCGCATTCGCGACGTCTCGCGCATTACACCTAGCGAATAGCATTGACAATCACAACGTAGCAGCTCAAGTTGGTCAAAAAGTAGTCAAGAATTCAATGCATCATCCAAATCGCGTCACTTCGCCACGCATCAGGACATCACACGCCGCGACGATGGCGCGCTCGAATGCAGAAACGCCCGCCAGTGCCGTGTGGCGCGCGCATTACGAAGCCCTGCTCAACTGGTCGTCGCGCACCGTGGGCAGTCGGCACGTGAATTGTCCCAAGGATTGCGTCGTTGGCAACCTCCCCATCGGCACGTGGCTCGTAGACCAGCGCGCGCGCATGCGAGGGAGAGATAAGTCGATTGCCACACTCGACGGTGAGAGGCGCGCGTTGCTTCAAGCGCTCGTGGATGATGGAAAGTTGTGGCTTCAAAATCCTGAGCGACGGAGCTGGGACGAGGTGTTTCAGGCGTGGACGCGTTGGGCGCATGAAAAGCACGGTGGGAACGATTACAACGTGCGACACAACGAGGAATACGAAGGCATACGATTAGGTACTTGGGTGAACTTGCAGCGCATGAGGCTTCGGGATAAATCTCCACAGGAGAATGGAAAGACTCCGTTGACTGCTCAACAGAAGGCGGCGTTGCTAGAGTTGGTTGCGCAGGGAAAATTTCGCATCGACGCCGTCGATCAGTTTCCAATCAAGTTTGATTTGATGATGAAATGGAGTGAAGAGAAGGTGGGTGGCCGACATTGTAACGTGCCGTATGATTGCGTGTACGAGGGCGAGAGACTCGGAGTGTGGTTGAATACGCAACGGCAGCGTTTGCGAGGCGGTACGACGAAATCAAAGAGCGAATTGAAGGCGGAACAACGCGAAATGTTGGAGAAACTCGTGCAAGAACGTAAGTTGTGGGTGTTCGAGCCGGACATGTGGGATAAAAAGTATAATTTATTGTTGCAGTGGAGCGAAGACAACAATAACGGCGAGCATGTAAACATACCGCAAGCCGCTCCGCCGTACAAGGGTGTTCAATTGGGGTCGTGGCTTGCGACGCAGCGCAATCGTTTTCGTGGTAAGCTCGGAAAAATGAAACCATTGACTCCTGAACAAGAGCTGAAATTGAATGAACTCATCTCTCAAGGCAAGTTGAAGATGAAGCCATTGAAGCAGCCAGCCGAGGCGAGCAAGCCGGCGGGCAACAAGCGACAACGACGAGCGTGAAGTCACCGCCTGCAACACCATGCATATTGACAGCAACATATTTGAAATAATTAGCCACAACATTAGCGAGATCGCGCGATAGGCGCGCGTGCTAAAATATCAATAATTTGATGTACATACACCCGCGCACGAAAAGACGCCACGTCGCGCGCTTTCCCGGGACGCCGCACACCCGCGCGCGCACCATCGTCAGTCACCATGGACCTCGCGGCGGTGCACAAAGAATATATCACGCGCATGCTGGATGCCGCGAAAGGCGGCATGAAAGCGCTCGTGTGCGATGAAGTCACGGTACGCGAATTCGTAATCTATACTGAGAAATTCGTTGAATTTCTCACGAGCTCGTCGCGCAACTCGACCCGAACTTCGCGCGGACGACGACTAACGCGCGGGTTTAACGACGCAGCTATCCATCGTGAGTGCGGTGATGTCGCAAAGTGAGGTGCTATCGCGTGAGGTACGTCTATGCATCGCAGAGACGCGTCCCGTCGGTGGCAAAAGTCTCTGGAGCTCGCGCGCGTTCTCCTCCCCCCGTTTCTCCGCGCCGTACTCACCACCGCACGCGACGCACGTACATACATCTAGGTTTTCCTCATTGAATTGCTCCAAGAATATCCGCACGATGCGATGCCGCACTTGAAAGCTGTCGTCTTCGCGCGACCGACGCGGGGCAACGCGAACGCGCTAAAAAAACAGTTGCGACGCGGGATTTACGGCGAATACCACGTCTTCTTTTCGAATATCTGCCCTGATGGTCTGTTGCAAGATCTCGCCAGCGGTGACGAAGATGAGTTAGTGAAGCAAGTACAGGAGTTTTATGCGGACGCGGTTGCGGTGGATAGACATGTGTTTTCGTTGGACGTCGGCGAGGCGAATAGTGGGTTGATGAATCCCGCGCGGTGGACGCGGAACGTAGGTTCTGCGGTCGACCGGTGCGTTGAAGGGATCGCGAGCGTGCTTTTATCGATCAAGAGGCGACCTTTTATTCGTCACGCGCGTGCGAGCGAGTCGGCGCGGCGCTTGGCGACGGATGTGTATCGATTGGTGTACGAGCAGGAGCAAGGATTGTTTGATTTCAGACGCGGCGAAGGCGCGGCGCAGTTGTTGATTCTCGACCGTTTCGACGATGCAGTGACGCCGCTTCTATCGCAGTGGACGTATCAAGCTATGGTGCATGAAATATTTGGCATTTCGTGCACGAATAGGGTGGATTTACGGCACGTAAAGTCCTTGAGTAAGGAGTTGCGCGAGCTCGTGTTGAGCGCGAGCGAAGACGCTTTCTTTGCGGAAAACATGTACGCCAACTATGGTGATTTAGGTGCTAGCGTAAAGGGCTTGGTCGATCAGTTTCAGCAACAAACGAAAATGACAAAGAAGATTGAGTCCATAGATGACATGGCGAGATTCGTAGAATCGTATCCAGAGTTCCGCGCCAAGTCGGGGAACGTGTCCAAGCACGTCGCGCTCATGTCTGAGCTCAGCGCGGTGATTTCACAGCGTCAATTGATGGCGGCGTCTCAAGTTGAGCAAGAAGTCGTATGTGGCACCGATCGCAGCGGGGCGTTTACGCAAGTGCGCGATGCGTTACGTAATCCGCAAATTCTCGAGGAGGAGCGTTTGAAGCTCGTGTTGATGTTTGCGTTGCGGTACGAAAACGAGCAAGGCCAAATTCAAGATTTGATTCAAACGTTGATGTCTCAAGGCGTGAGCGGTGCTCGGTTGAATTTGGTGCGAACGATTATCAAGCACGGTGGTGAAGCGGCGCGAACGGGCGATTTATTCGGTAACCGCTCGTTCTTAGGCCGCGCGTCCAAAGTTGTAGGATCGCTCAAAGGCGTCGAAAACGTCTATACCCAACATCAACCGTTGTTGAGTTCAACCATCCAAGCCGCGGCGAAAGGCTCGCTAAAACCCGAAGATTACCCATTCGTTGGTGCACAGCCCGCACCGAACGCCGCCAAGCCCGCGGAGCTCATAGTGTTCATCGTCGGCGGCGCGTGTTACGAAGAAGCCAAAATCGTCGCGCAGTTCAACGCGCTCAATTCCGGCGTCTCCGTTTTACTCGGCGGGTCTACAATCCTGAACGCGCGCACATTCATCAAAGATATACTTCAAATTCAAGAATCCGAGCGTTAGCGTGGCATAGTCGTAGCTTGTAGTGTGAACATCCGAACATTCGTTGAGCGACGACGCGCGCGCTCCTCCGTCGAGCGTCCCGGAGTTTGACCTCGAGAGTACCGCAGTCTTCATCGCGTCGTCCATAATGGACGACGACCGCGAGCTCGAACCTGGACTCCCGAGGCATGTTCGCGCGCGTTCCATCTCGGCGCCGCTGCGTCTAGACCTCACCGGCGCGGCTATAGACGTGTCCCGCGCCGGCGCTGACCCCAGGGACAGAGAGAGCTCGGCACCACAAGCGACGACCGCGACGCACGAACAGACCGATGTCGCCCGCCGCAACGTCCCAGAAGCGCCTGCGATTAGTTTACCTCGCCAACGAGACGCCGTGCGGCACTTCGCGATGGACTTGGGCGGGTCGTTGGTCAAGTTGGTGTACTTTTCGCCCGGCGGGTTGGATGAGCACGGCGAGCCTCGCGGCGGTCGTCTACACTTTCGCAAGTTTGCCAGCGCGCATTTAGAGGATTGCATGGAGTTTATAGAGTTTAAGAAGTTGCACGAGGGTGGAAGTGGGGGAGACGCGCAGAGTGCGCGAGATGGGGATGGAGAGGGCGACGGGGTGACGGTCAAGGCGACGGGCGGCGGCGCGTACAAGTTTCATCGAGCGTTTCAAGAGCGTTTAGGAATTACGTTAGAGAAGGAGGATGAGATGGCATGTGCCGTAGCTGGCGCGAATTTCTTGTTGCAGACGATTCGCGATGAGGCGTTTTCGTATCGGGATGATAAGAAGGAATTTATTGGCAAGGATGAACTCACGCAAGAGTCGTTGTATCCGTACTTGCTGGTGAACATTGGAAGCGGTGTGAGCATCATTAAGGTTGATAAGGACAGACACGAGCGCGTGAGTGGGAGTAACATTGGTGGTGGGACGTTTTGGGGATTGTGCCGGTTACTCACAGGGTTGAAGGATTACGACGAAATGTTAAAGTTGAGCGCCGAAGCGGATAACGCCAAAGTTGATATGCTCGTCGGGGACATTTACGGCGGACGGGATTACCCCAAGATTGGTTTGTCTAGTGAAACTATTGCGTCCTCGTTCGGTCGGGTCGTTATGGACGAAGGTAGCTTGGAAGATTACTCCAAGGCGGATATCACTTTGTCGTTGTTGCGGATGATTTCGTATAACATCGCGCACATTGCCACGATGAACGCCGTCAAGTACGGGCTAAAGCGTATCTTCTTCGGCGGATATTTTATTCGAAATCATGCGTATACGATGAACACTATCTCTTTCGCGGTTGATTTCTGGTCCAAGGGTGAAATGAAGGCGATGTTTTTGCGTCACGAAGGCTTTCTGGGCGCGCTGGGCGCCTTTCTGTCTGACGTCGAGGCGCAAAAGAATTTGAGCAGCGCATCTCAAGGGAGCTGGATTGAAAAGTTTATCAAGTGCTCAGTGCCGCAAATGACTAAAGGCATCGAACGCAAGCGAACGTCGCGCAATTCTCTATCGTCGAAGGCTAATGTGGTTTCACCCACACGACCAGCACGACGGAGCTTTAACGATAGCGTCATCAACGACGCCATGGAACGTATCGAAATCGACCGCGCCTTGTCCTCGTCGAGTATTCCCGAGAACGATGGCGACAGCGTCGAAGACGTCGAGGGGATTAAATCAGGATTCAAAACCCCAGATTCGCTATCGAGTGACGAAGTTACAGTGGAGCGTCGCGGCGAGGATCCCACACAGTTGCTCAATTCTGCGGGTCTACAAGTTGGCGTGCTTCATCTCGAACCCGCGCTGCAGGAGTTTCCATTGTTGCGTAAAGGTCATGTATACGACCCAAATTTGTTCGACATGCTCGAAAACGCCACAGAGCGCGAATATTGGCTGGACACGTTGGAGCGCTTACAACCGGGCCTCGTCGCTCGATGCTTGGCCAACGACGCGACTTCAGACGACGTGCAAGAACGCGCGAATAGCTTCAACAACGTCTTCAAGGCGCACTTGTCACGACTTCGAGAAGAACCCGCGGCTTATGGTCGCATCGGTCTCGCTGATTTGTTTGAAATGCGCGAGGAGTGCTTGAGATTTTTCAACTTTCATGACTTGTATGTCGACGTGAAAAAGCAAGAAAATGAATCCGCGCTCCTCGTTTTACCAGACTTGCTGCAAGAAATTGACAGTCTAGATGACGACGAGCGTCTACTTGCCATTGTCGAGGGGGTTTTAGCCGGGAACATCTTCGACTGGGGCTCACAAGGCACGCTCGATTTGTACCGTAACGGGACGATTTTAGAAATTTACCGCAAGGCGCGAAGCACGGTGAACCGTCCGTGGGCTGTCGACCACTACGACGCGCTACGCGAGCGTTTCAACGGCCCAAACAAGAAAACATATCGCAAAGCATTGTTGTTCTGCGACAACTCTGGGGCGGATATAATCTTGGGCATGCTTCCGCTCGCGCGAGAGTTGTTGAAGCGCGGCACGAGCGTGGCGCTTGTCGCCAACTCGCTTCCAGCCATCAACGACATCACCGTCACCGAATTGCGCGCCGTACTGCAGTCTGCGTCTGAGTTGGACGATACCATCAAATCTGCGCTCGGTGCCGCGCACGGAAACGCGAGCGATCACCCACGACTCACCGTCGTGAGTTCAGGTTCGGGTTCGCCGTGCATCGATTTCCGACGTCTGTCCTTTGACGTCTGCGTCGCCGCCCGCGACGCCGATTTAATCGTCCTCGAAGGCATGGGTCGTGCCATCCACACAAACTACCACGCAAAATTCGCCTGCGACACATTGAAGCTCGCGATGATCAAAAACGCCCGCCTCGCCACGCAACTCGTCGGCGACGGCGGTAAAATGTGGGACTCCGTCTGCCTCTTCGACGCCGCCGTCCACGCGTAAGCTCACCCGAACATCTCGCGCGTTGCGCGTTGTACCTCACCATTGTAACATATGATTGAATTTACATTTATCTGCGTCCATCGTCGCCGCACGCGCCGTGCGCGACCGATACACGATCGTCACGCGCCCGCCCGCCAGAAAATTGCCTAGGGTTTACACGTCTTGGTGCAACACCCAAAATCACTCTCTCGCGCACTCTATTCGCCACACATACGCGCGCGGACGCCCACGCGCGGCGTCAACGCTCACGCACGCGACGAACGCATCGATGTCGTCGCGTCCAGAGCGCGCGCCGCTGCTCGTGCGCACCGCCGACGGTGCGAGCTCGAGCGATAGGGGCGATGATTCGAACAACACCCATCGCCACCCGATCGGTCGCTGGATCGCAATATTCGCCCTCGCCGCGTGTGCGTGCGCGGGGCTGGCGTATACGAGCGCACACGGAGGGTCTTCGGCGGCGGTGGCGAGCGCACATGCGGCGATCGGGGACGCGTGGCGCGCGAGAGCGGTGAATGGTGACGCCGCGCTCGCGCTCGGAGGAGACGAGGCGGATGAAGGCATGCTTGGTTCAGAGCACACCGTCGCGGGTGAGGCGCGAGACAACGAGGAACGCGCGAGACGAGCTCGGCAAGAGTTTGTGCGGAGCACGCGTGCGCAGGCGGCGCAGGTGAGCGCGACGGGTAAGGTGTACGGGGGCGGCGCGAGGAGCGAAGGCGCGCGCGCCGCCGTCGTCGGACGCCCACGCGTCGACGTACAGAGCGCGCATGAGGCACAACCCGTGTCTTCGCAGACAAGATATAAAACAGTGACCGTGCAAGTGCCGACAAAGGTTCGGATTCCCATTGGAGGTGCGGCGATGAATGGGATGAGCTCGCGATCGGCGGCGGCGGCGATGGGCGCCGCGACGTCGACGACGCTCAACACCGCCCCAGTGGTTGATGATGGTGGTGATTTATTCGGTTTAGGCACGGGGTACACGTATTACGTCGACCCGGCGCAGTGGGTGTATCCAGCACGCATCGTAGTCAAGCTCCCGAGAGATACTTATGGGGATTTGCAGTTGCTCGCGCGGAGCCCGCACGAGCAGTCGCCGCGACGCGGATCTTTAATTTTACGCGTCAATGGCCGCGAGCAGTCGGCGTTAGCGAGCGTTGTGAGCGATGGAGATGTAGTGGAAGTCGACGCACAGGCGAATGATATAGATGACGATGTGCGCGTAGTAGTGGTGCGGTACATGTGGCGCGACCCCGGGGCTAACGGCGTTCGCAAGCAACGTCGAGGTTTAATTCGGTTGAATACCAAGCGTGGGGCTGGCGAGCACACACAGGCACATAGATGGCCGGTAGATGAACAACCAGCGGTGGTGCCGGCGACGAGGAGCGCCGCGTCGCAGTCGCGAACGCCGGGGAGACGAGTACCTGGCTCACCCAAGTACGTCGCGGGACGCATTCCGCAATACGTACCGGTGGAGTTTAACATCTACGGGGACGACAACGTGATCAATAGCGGTACGACAGATACGACGACGACGTCGACAACGACGTCAGATACTTCTTCGTCGTCGGCGACTGCGACGCGTGAACCGGCAAAGCCAAATGCTTTGCCGGCGAAGCCAAATGCTTCGCCGTCGCCGGCAAATGCTTCGCCGGCGACGCCAAATGCTTCGCCGGCGACGCCAAATGCTTCGCCGGCGACGCCAAACGCTTCGCCGTCGACGCCAAATGCTTCCCCGGAGACGCCAAATGCTTCCCCGGAGACGCCAAATGCTTCCCCGGCGACGCCAGGTCCGGCGACACCAGTCCCAGCGTCGACGGCTCCAGCGGCGACAGTTCCAGCGCAAAGCCCGCCGGCGCCCCCGTCGCCGGCGCCCGTGAATTTGCCCGCCGCCGAATTCCTCAACACTCGCATTGTCGTTATTCCGTCCCCATTGGATACCATCATCCCCATTCCAACCCCGCCGAGTGTTTTTATCATTTCCGGTTTGCCCGAATTCAACGCCGACAACACGCACCACAAGGAGCTGTTGAATTTCAAATTTGGCTGGCGCGACGCCTTACCCACGGGCGAGTACGCACCCGCGTACGTAGAACCAGAGATTATAGATGAGTCCACGACGCCACCGGATTGGGTCACCGTTCGCGTCAACGGCGTGCTCAGACAATTGCCGTACGCCGTGTCCAACGGGGATAAAATCCTCTTGCGAGTGCGCTCGCCAGACCAACTTGGCGCGAGTCGCATCGTGGCGCTTACGGTTGGGGATTTGGATTTCAAGGTTGTCGTGACGACGGCGGCGTTCGTGGCGCCGCCACCGATGGAAGAGGTGATGGATAGTTTTGAGCCGCCGGCGCCGCCGCAGATTGCGTCTCCGCCTCCGCGTGAGCTGACGTCGCCTCCACCGCCGCGTGAGCGAGCGCACGCGCCGCCATCGCCGCCGATGCCTCCCGCGCCTGGAGGTACTACGGATGCGCCGTCACCTAACGAAGACGGGTCGTATTACGAGGATAGTAATCCGCCGGCGGTCGTGACGACGCCAACGGCTAATGATTCGGACGGGTCGTATTACGAGGACAGTAATCCTCCCGCAGCGGTGACGACGCCAACGGCGAATGACGCCGACGGGTCGTATTACGAGGATAGTAATCCTCCCGCAACCGTGACGACGCCTACGGCGAATGACGCCGACGGGTCGTATTACGAGGATAGTAATCCTCCCGCAGCGGTGACGACGCCTACGGCGAATGACGTGGATGGGTCCTACTATGAAGATGTGCTAGATCCGACACCGGTGCCAGCACCAGCGGGGACGACAATTCCAGACTCGAGCACGCATCCGAACTCGAGCACGCAGCCGAACTCGAGCACGCAGCCGAATTCGAGCACGCAGCCGAACTCGAGCACGCAGCCGGATTCGAGCACGCAGCCGGATTCAAGCACGCAGCCGGATTCGAGCACGACGCCAGATTCAAGCACGCCGCCGGATTCAAGCACGCAGCCGGATTCAAGCACGCAGCCGGATTCAAGCACGCAGCCGCAACCGACTGTGGATGAATTCCAACCATCCACGACTGTACCCGACGAAGCGCCCGCCGATCCAGAGCAAGACGAACCATACAACGCGTACGACGAGCAGACGCCGCCAGCTGAAGCTCCGACGCCGCCATCTGGTTCTGGAATTGTCGCGCCCGACGAGCCGCCTCCGCCACCCGTCCCGGCGCCGCCGTCGCCTCCGCCGACATCCTCCCCGCCGCCGCCGCCGCCGAATCCGTCGCCGCCATCGACGACAACCACAAATACCGAGCGCGTCACCGCACTCGGTGGTACGCGCAAATTCATGTTTGCCGAACCGCACGTGGTGAAGAATCTCGACGACGCCGGCGTCGCCCTCGTATGGATTTTCATGGAGGGACAGCTGACGTATTCGAGCGCGTTTCCGAGCTGGGCTGAAATCACCCTCAACGACGAGGTCATCACCGCTGGCGACGTCGTGACGGTGCACAATGATGACGTGTTACAAGCGTCAATCGTCGCGTCCAACGTGCCCGAGATGTTGCGCGTGGGGTACGTATCCATTAAAGGAAAGCAGCACGTGCTCGAAGTGCAGACGGTGGCGCCGCCAACGCCTCCGCCGCCACCCGGGACGCCGCCGTCACCGCCGGCGCCTACTGAAGCGAATCTTTTGGCCGCCGTCGCCTCGAATAAGCCTCGTGCGTGCGATGCCGCCGAAGAATACAAATGGACGCGCGTCGTCGCGCCGGATAGAACCAGCGTGGCGCAGAATAAATGGTGCTCGAGAAAGTTGCCGAGCGGTAGTTTATTTGAAGCTCCGTTGTGCGCGTCGACCGCTGGGCGCGATGTGGTCATTGTCGTCGATGCCAGTGCAGCCATGGGTGAGGAGTTGTTTTATGGAAACATGATTGACATGTTGCACGACTTGTATTGCGCGTTGGAAGGGAGCGATTCGCAAGTGGGCGTGTTGCTCCTCCCCGGGTCGTCCAATCCGTTTGTGTGCGACGCGTACTCGAGCTACATTCCATTACAGCGACACACGCCGCAGGCGTTCCATGACGCGCTGGAGGACTTGCGCGCAGACAAAGAAGCATGCTGTGGAGGTAGCGTGCCTCTGGCACAAGGTTTGAAGGCGGCGAAAGGATTGATTGAGGATTACGGCGTCTTTGATAGGAAGGATGCGAGCGTGATTTTTGTCACGGCGAGCGAACCCTCGACGCCGATTCAAGAAGAAACGTGTTCGTCGTTGAGCGTGAGTGAATTCAAGGACCTCACTCGTAATCACCCATTCAACAAGTTGGAGGATGGTGAGGATTTGACGAGCTGTCATTACAAGCTTCGGTCTGTGCCCGCCGCCGCCGCTGAGCTCAAGCTCATGGGTGCCCGGCTTTCGGTGCTCACCGTTCCGGGTGTCAGCGGTACCAATCCTCCGAGCGCGTACTACACTGGTTCTCCGTGGCCTGAAAAGTGCACCGCCGACGGTACGTGCACATTCAGTGCCCCATACGGCGGTGACCGTGGATTTTGGGGCGAATGGTACGTCGACGACCAAGGCGAGACGACGCGCGACTACCAACCGGGTTCACCTTTAGAATGCGTCATGAAGATCACCCCGGGCGTGCCCATCGTGAGCAAACCCGTGTTAGTCAACGCGTTACGCGTGAACTCATGGGATGCCGATGAGTACGCGTCGAGCGTCTCCGTGGCTATGTGCCCGGCGCCTGAATGCGTCCCGGAACGTTTGCACGACGCCACGTCCATGGACATGTGCGTCGGCAACGACGCCGATGACTGGGCAACCACCAAGCACTGCGCGCAACAAAATATGTTTGCCGTGTGTGATCGTCTTATGGTTCGTTCCGAGTCGTGCTACGGCGATGCGCGTCAAAGCGCGATTGAACACGGCGTCGTCGACGGCGTCCCCGCCATTGCCACGACGTTTACGTGCGCCCAACGCTGCGACGGCGTCCCCACCGACACGTTACCAAAGTACTTGCGCGTCGTGTGCAGAAACGGTGACCAGTGTGACAGCAAAGAAGTCGATGGCAACGCCTACCCGAGCAGCGATTCGCAGGAGCGCTACCCGACGAGTAAGAGCAGCCAACATCCAAAAAACGCCGACGCGAGCGCGTACCCGACGAGCGCGTACCCGACGAGTGCGTATCCAATCGTCAACGCCGACGCGAGCGCGTACCCAGCCTAAAACAATTACACATCAGCAATTCAGCGATATGAATCGTTAGCACAGCACACAGTAGACGTAGCAGCTGTATCATACTCACATCAACAGTCAACACGACGCGACGACCATGCCTCTAAACCCTTAACAAAACTGGCACTTCCACGACGCGTCACTCGCGCGTCACTCGCCCGCGCGCGACGCACGCGCGACGCACGCACGCACGACCACCCGTCGCACCACTTTCGCGCGCACACGCGCGCAAAATACGCGTCACTCGTCGAACATTCGCGCGTGAGCTCGACATGGCGCACCCGAGCGGCGGCCGCCGCCATGCGGGCGCATCGACGTCTCGAGGCGCGCCCTCGCGCGCGAACGCCGGCGGCGGCGCGCGTAAAGGTCCAGGGCGCGTTCGTCGAGCGTTCGAGCGCGGTATTTCGGGCGGTCGAGGCGGGAAACGCGTGGTAGGGTCGAGTGATGAGGATGAGGAAGCTGCGAGCGATGAGGATGCGTTTGAAGACGTCGCCGAAGCGAGTGATTTTGACGACGAGGAGATTGACGAAGACGAAGCGTTCAATGATGATGATGATATGAAGTATGGTGAGCTCTTTGGTGGCGGTGATGACGACGACGAGGAGTTTGATGAGGATGAAGAGGATGATTTGGACGACGAGGATGAGGCTGGCCGAGCGACGGCTGCCGCCGCGGAGGACGACGACGAGGACGATTTAGCGCAGTTGATGGACAGTGATGACGAGGCTGCCGGGGAAGAGGATGGAAAAACGCGCGAGAATGCAATCCGTGCGCAAAAGTTGATCGCGGCGGGTGTTCGAGGTGCAACAGAGGAGGACGAAGAGGAGGACTTGGAGGAATTGCTCGACTCGGAGGACGACGGGGCTGAGGATGAAACGCGCGAGCAAATGCTCGATGATATCGTGGGCGAGCGTAAAACGTTCACCGAGCGAGATGTGCGTTTCCGTCCGGTGCGGAATGAGATTGTTCAAGAAGATCCTTTGTCGCTACCGCCGATGCAGGGGTCTGGGGACGCGCCGCCGATGACGCTGCGGGATTTAATGGCAACGCTCGGCGAAGAGCATCTAGACCAGCAGACGGTGAAGCGATTGACAAAGATCTCCAAGGCTAAAATCACGGATGTGCCTCTCGCACCGCGCATTCAACAGCGCGTCGAACGCAAGGTGGCGTACGAGGAAACCGCCAAGGATATCACAAAATATCAACCCATCGTCAAGGAGAATCGCGAAAAGCGTACGCTGAAATTTGAGCCGTCGCGTAAAGATATGCACCGCAAAGACACCCTCGGCGCGCTTGTGGCGGACTTTACCCCGCGCACCGAGCTCGAGAAGGAGATCGCACAAGTGCTCAAGGACTCTGGACACGGTACGGGGAAAGACGCCGCGCGAGGTGAGCTGCTCGAGATGAACGAACTCGCCGTCGAGGATGTCCAAGCTCGACAAGCAAAGCTCGCAAAAATGCGCGCCGTGTTATTCTACCACGAACAAAAGGCGAAACGATTGAAAGCCATCAAGTCGAAAACATTTCACCGTCACAACCGAAAGGGTGATTTGAAAGTCATCGGTGACGATGCCGATACAGACGAAGAGGGCCGAGGCGACACGCCAGAGGAGCGACGCGAGTACCTGCGCGCGCAAGAACGCGCTCTCTTGCGCCACAAGAACACCTCGCGCTGGGCGCAACGGGCGATTAAAAAGGGCATCGCGCATCTTCCAGGCACACGAGAAATCATGCAAGAGCAGCTGCGCATCGGTCAGCAACTCAAGCAAAAGCTTGAAGGTGTGAGGACGACGACGGGGGATGGCGACGAAAGCACCGACGCCGAATCCGACGGTTCGGATGACGACGGTGACGGCGTCGACGATCCCGTCGCCGAGCGCAAACGCCGGCTCAAAGCCAAGGCGGCGGCGATTAAGGCTATGGAGGATGGCGAGGCGGAGATTGAAGGCGAGAATGAAAGCTTGTTCAAGTTGCCATTCATGGCTCGGGCGATGGAGAAGAAGAAAGCCGCGACTGCGGAGGAGGCTCGAGAGTTACTCAAAGAGCTTGATCGAATGGACGGCAACGGCGGCGAGTTGTTGAGTGACAGCGACAGTGATGATGATGAGTGGGGCGCCATGACGGCGCGGGCGAAACGTGCGAGTGATGCGAGGCAGACGTCGGTGTCGAAGAAGGCGAGGCGCGAGACTACGGATGACGGCGACGAGGGCGATAGCGACGACGACGTTATGAATGGCGCCAATGTCGGCGACGATGGAGACGGCGACGACAAGAACGATGATAGGTTGTCTAAACAGCGCGCACCGGTGAAACGGGCGGCGCCGGTGAAGGAGCTTTCGACGGCGGCGCGTAACATGCGCGCCAAGGCGGCGGCTCGAGCGGCGCCACCAAAAGTGCACCGACCTGAGGAGAACGACGACGACGAAGACGACGAAGACGGCGACGCCCCGACAGTCATGCTCCAAGAAGAAATGACCGCGGGCATGAATAACGCCGACTTGATGCGACGCGCGTTTGCCGACGATGACATTGAAGCTGAATTTGAAAAAGAAAAGCTCGCCGACGTCGACGCCGAGCTTCCAAACATCGACGCGCCCAAAAACTTACCCGGCTGGGGCGCATGGGGCGGCGATCAACGCGTCCCAAAGTGGATGAAGGACGCCGAGAAGAAAGCTAAAGCCGAAAAAGCCAAGGCTCTTAAGAACCGTCGAGACGCCAAACTCAAGCACGTCATCATTAGCGAAAAGTATGATAAGAAAGCGGCGGCGTTCAACGTCGAGTCGCTCCCGCACGGATTTTCAAGCAAGGCGGCGTACGAAGGCACGATGCGACATCCTTTGGGTTTGGACACAAACACCGACGCAATGTTCAGCAAACTCAACGCACCAAAGGTGTTAAAGGCGACTGGAGCCATCATCAAGCCGTTAAAGTTGCCAAAGAACAAAAAGCCGCACGGCAAAGCTGGCGGCAAGGCGGGCAAGCGTTAAAAAAAGCCACGTGTAATTCAAAGTCTACTTCTAAATCTAAACCTATTCTAATGCTTACCGTTTTGGGCTTTTACCGTCGCCATCCTCCTCGTCTTTTTCGTCCTCCTCCTCCTCCTCCTCATCGTCGTCGGCGTTGGCGCCCGCCGCGGCGTCGGCGTCAATCCTATCCAACGCCCGTTCGCACGCCACGGGCCAGTCAATCGTAAACGACGCCGCTCTGCCGCCAAAGCACACGACCATCGACCACGCCAAATGAATCCACGCGCTCGAGAGCAAACCGATCCAAATCCCAACCAACCCCATCTTGCGCGGACCGAGCGCTAAATGCGCGGCGAGCGGAATGCCGACGAGCCAATAGGCGACGACGAGCGCCGGGGTCATGGATGACTGATACCCGGCGCCGACGACGACGCCGCACAAGGACACTTGGACGTTATCCAAGATGATGTACGCCGTAACGAGAGGTACGAGCGCATCGAGACGTGCGACGACATTTTGGTCTGATGTTTCTGCGCCGAACACGCGGTCGGCGAGGACGTAAAACCCGAGAGCGCTGAGTACGGCGACGCACAACGCAAAGGTCAACGTCGCTCGAGCCAACATCGCGGCGTCTCGCGCTCGACCGGCGCCGACGGCATTTCCCACCGCGCTCGATGCCCCACGCTGCCATACGCACGCCAATGAATAAAACCAAAAGTATGCGTTTTGTACGAGCGTCATGGCGTCCAGTTCCAACGTTGCGTTCGCGCACATACCGGCTAAAAACGCCATGACGTCCCACGCGACCCATTCAACGAAATTCAACGCCAACGCCGGCAACGCCAACGCGAGGAAACTTTTCCACCCTCGAAACGCGTCGCGAAACTCAACGTGCTTAAACGCCCGTCGACACTCAGCATCTAAAAACATCGCCGACACGTAGCACACCATTGTGCTAAAGTCAATCACGACGAGAGACATCGCCGCGCCTTCAAATCCCAAATCCAACGCTTGGATGAACAGCCACGGCGCGGCAAACTTCATAAAACTCGTAATCACGCTCAGCGTTCCAACCCGCGCGCTCTTCTTCATCGCCATCATTGTTTTCAAACACACGCACGTCGCGGCTTGCGCGAACAACCCTGGGCTACGAATCCGCGCGAATCGTCCCGCCATCGCGCTCGTCGTCGGCGTCTGTCCCAGCCGCGATAAAATCCCCTCCGCGTTGTTCCATATCACCGCACCCGGCGCGCACGCCAACACGACGAGCACCGCGAACGCGCGCACCGCAGTGGCGCCCACGACGTCGAGGTTCTTCGCCCCGTACGCTTGCGACGACGCGGTATCCACGCCCGCGCCGAGTCCCCAGAGCGCGACGTGGCCGCTCACCGACGTCAGCACGTTGGCCAGTCCAAACGCCGCCAGCGCGTCCGCCCCGGCGTGTCGCGCCACGAGCGCGAGCTGAAAGGTAATACACGCCGCGGAGCTGAGATATTGCAGCGAAATGGGCGCGCCCAGGGCGATGATGTCGCACACCGCGCCAATGAGCGTCAACTTTTGTGATGTCGATGACGCCACCGTCGACGTCAATAAGTGTTCGCGGAGGCGCGTGTATTCGGGAACGTCGCCGTCGCTGTCGCTCTGCGCGTCGAACGAGACGTCGCGCCCGGCATCGGCGCGCGGCGTGCGCGCGCGCGGCGACATGGCGACGAGAGCGCGACGAGCGAGCGTCGCCGCGTCACTGTCTGACGCTCAAGAAATGTCATTCTTTGACGTTCCCGCCGGAGCGCTGTCGTCGTCATCGAGCGAGGACGACGACGGGGACGAGGGCGACGATGCGGTCGACCGTGGCGATGCGATGGCGCGCGCGCGCGACGCGAGCGGGCGCGACGCGACGACGACAGATGGTCACGACATCGATGCGCGACAACCCAGCGAACCAGCAGACACACGCCATCCGACGCGCCTCCCGAGCGCTGCCGACGTCGTCACCGCGCTCGAACGATCGCAAACGGATGTGCACGATCTTCTGCACGCTGCGTCGTTCGATGCGCGCATGCGTGACGCGGCATTGGGGCGTTTAGGTGCGGATGCGCGATCGACCTACTACGCGCCGAGCGTCGGGGACGCCGCCGAAGTCGGCGAGCGTCGCGCTGCGACGATACGCGTCGATGTCCATCGCGTGCGTATCGTTCCTCTGCGCGTCGCGCGTAGGATGGAGCGGAGCGAAGGGAATGGGATGTTGGCAGAGGTGAAGCGAACGGGCGCGCGGGCGTCGACGTCGCGCGTGGACGAAGACGCCGCCGACGAAGAAACCGACCAATCCAAAGCGCGCGTATCCATCACTGGCGCCGCCGAAGATGTGGAAAAATGCGTGCGCTTACTCGAGGCGTTGGTACGAGAGGATGAAAACTCGAGCATGAAGCGGTTTTATTGCCCTAAAGTTGTCATGGGCGCGTTTATCGGCAAGGGCCGGGGACATTTGAATAAAATTGAAGGCGTATCCAAGTGTAGGATTGTGATTTCTGACGAGCAAAAGGTGCACGAAGGGCAGACGCACGCGGTGGTGCAGGCAGTGGAGGTTCATGGCACGCCCACGCAGGTGGCGTTGGGGTATAAGCTTGCGTTGCAGAATTTAGACGCCGCGTTGCAATGCGCGCCCGACGTCGACGAAGCCAAGCTCGCGGTGCGCGAGAGCGGCCTGGACATTGATGATGCGCGACGCACGAGGAAAAAACCGAAACTCAACGCGGCAAAGGTGGAGTAGAATTGTTATGTAGATGATGACTTGTTGTAGTAGCCACGCATTGAGTCGTAGTTGACGCCGCGCGCGCGCGCGACGAGACATTGAAACGCGCGCGACTCACAACCGCCGCCACATTATTCGACGCGCATCGGCAGATATGGATCTCAAACACAAACCCCGATCGGATCGCGAATCGAGAAATTGCACGCTTGAGTTCTTTTGGAAGGATCGAAACGTCGACGCGCTCGTCGCGAGACTGTTCGTCACGCGCACGCTCCCGTTGGATTTGAGACGTCGCATTGAACATGATGTTGAATGCTTAGAATGGCGCGAGTACTATTCGAAGATGAAGCACTACGACCAGACGATCAAAGAACGACGACGGGATTTGATTTATGAGCTGCGTCGGCTCGGGTGCGAGCCGCGCGCGGACTCCGCGCTGTGCAAGGGGTTCGTGTATTCGACGCTCGAGCCGAAGACGTGGACGGCGAAAGCCGTTGCGCGACGCATGGCGGAGATGAAATACGTGCATTCGTACTGCGACACGTTCAAACGAGAGGTTGAGGATATGAGAGAAAAGTTTGAAAATCTTTGTGACAGGTACATGGATGAATACGACGACGAGTATGACGAGTATGATGACGAGTA
>Ga0255765_1000707_pt1 | contig 44758 bp, 32 predicted proteins | sample 041ome_8_FD_179965 | JGI IMG/M metagenome (GOLD analysis project Ga0255765, IMG submission 179965) | Coastal salt marsh microbial communities from the Groves Creek Marsh, Skidaway Island, Georgia - 041407BS metaG (version 2) | ecosystem: Environmental > Aquatic > Marine > Intertidal zone > Salt...
ACGACCTTTTCGAACGACGAAGGAGAACGAAACGCCTTCTCCTCCTACGCGTCGTTGATTTCGACGAGAAGAAGAAAAAGAAGAAAAAGAAGCAGAAGTCATCGACGTCAACGACGACCAGTTGGCGTTGGTGAGCATGATTCTTTACGCGCGCCTTTAACGACAACAACAAAAACTTTGAAGTTTTTCTCTCTCGCGATGGGGAAAAATCGATTTTCTGCTCCACATTGAAAAGAAAGAGCTTAAAAGGAAGCGCGAATGATGTCGACGGTTGTTCCGCACTCGCGAAACCACTCGATGACATCATCGACAGTAAACGATGTCTTCGTTTCATCTTCTTCTTCGCGTCGTCTTTTTTATCGAGATAAAAGCAGAAACAGCGGTGAAAAGAAGGAGAAGATGCACGACAAAACCAACGGCTTTCGGGGACGACGACGAAGCGCAGTCGTCGTAAACTCCGCGACTCCTCCTCCTCCTCTGCCTCTGCCTCCTTCGTTAGAAGTACCAGCAATAATAAAAAACATTTCCTTCTTTGGCTTTTTCGACGAGGCGGCGAAGGCGGCGTCGGTGCAAGACGCGACCGCGGAACATTTAATCGAAGCGTTCGAGCAGTTGCCAAAACGAGACCAAGTGTTGATGGTGAAGAAACTGTTGAACGGCGCTTTGCGGGAAGACGAGGTGCGGACGAGAGTTATGGAAGAGGCCATGGTTATGGAGGAGGAGAAACGAACGGCGCCTGAGGTTAAAATTAGGAACGTTGATGATGATGATGAGAAGAAGCCTTCCATTTCTTCTTCTTCTTCTTCTTCTTCTTCCGCGCCGACGACGGTTACGGACGAACGAGAAATCTTGGAACGCGCGGTGAGGGAGATGCCGAACGCGAGTCCGGAGCAAAGGGAGAAAGCGGCGGAGATTTTGAGACGGTTGGAAGAGGAGACGGAGAGAGTGCGAATGCAAAGTGAAGGGAAAGAAGATGACGTTAAAAACGATTTTAGAAGTAATAGATTGGAAAAGGATTTTGAAAACAACGAGGAAACGGAGAACAGAGGCGAGGATAGCTCTCCGTTCGAGGACGAGGACATCGTTTGGGATTTGAGGAGCGCCGTAGCTTCGCTGACGACGGTGGCGAAAGCGAAATTGATACCACCGCTCGCGTTTGGTACCGGATTTGCCGCGTTGGCGTTGGTGTTGACGAAATTTATTGGCGGGGATGACGCCGGGAACGAGACGATGATGGACGACGCGCGAAGGAATGATAACGATGACGATGCTCGCGCGTCCCCTCCTCTTCCTCCATCTACTTCTTCAGCGATAATGAACGATAGAAACGACGGCGATTCTGGTGACGTCGCATCTCCGTTGCTTCCCATGGAAGAAGCTAAACGACTTTTATTCGAAAGTCAAGCGATTCAACCGCCGCGGACGATGACCGCCGCGAAGAGTAACGCGCAGAAGATTTTGAAAAATAGACGACGAGGCGTCGCTTCTACGAAGAATACGAGCTCTGCCAGTAACGGCAACGGCGTGCTCTGGAAACGAAAAGAAGAAGAAGAAGAAGAAGAAGACGAAGCATTAGAATTAGAAGCACTAGAAGAGAACGAAGATTTCGAAGAACCCTTCGAAGACGAAGACGAAAACGAAAACGCGGAAGAAGAGTCGATTGCGCTCGCAACCGCGAAAGGAAACGAAGACGAAGACGAAGACGAAGACGAAGACGAAGACGACGAAGCGGAGTTACCTCCACCACCACCAACCACCGCGACGAACAAAAAACAACGCCGACGACCACCGCCAGACCTCACCTCTGCCTCGTTCTTGAGCGAAGAAGATCGCGAGAAGAATTTCGACGACATCAGAGCGAGACGGCCGCGTTGATACGAATTTTTAGATCAATACGAAATTAAATATCGCACAAATATCTACGAGTAAAAGCGCGAGAGAGATTTCGTTAAAAATCATGCGCGCGCAACAACACCACCTGATCTTCTGCCGAGCGGCGAATGATCATCCCTCGCAGCGACGAGAAAGAAATACAAACGGAACAAAATCGAAGAAGAGCGTCGTCGCCGCCGCCGCCGCCGCGCGACAAAATCGGCGCCAGTTTCTCTCCGCTTCGCAAGCCGCGTGTGCGTTTCTTTTTCTTCCCCCACGGGAAGAAAGCGCCAACGCTTTAGAAGAAGTAAAAGACAAAGAAGAAGACAAAGAAGAAGAAGTCCGGGAAAACGGATTATTACTGGTAAACTACGAGGGACGTCTGAAAGACGGGACAGTTTTTGATTCAACCTACGGCGGTTTGATTCGATCCACGTCCGGTGCGTCCGTTTCCGTGCGCGAGAGCGAGACGCAACCGGTCGTGATTAGTTTAAATGCAAATGCAATTCAACCGGGTCAAGTGAAAGGATTGAAGCGCGGCTTACTCGGCGCCAAGCGAGGCGAAAAGAGAGAAATTGCGGTGAAACCGGAGGATGGTTTTGGATCGAGCGAGATTGTTTCTCCGCTGAGAGTGGTGGTCCCGGCGGAGTCTGAGTTATTCTACACGGTGGAAGTTTTGCGGGTGTCGAACGCCGGCGTGGACGCTTTGTTTAAAGGCGTATCGTTATGCGGGGTAGGGGTGGCGAACAAAACGACCGCTGGATGTGGCGATATCTAGACTATTTATTGACCGTGTGTATATATTATATAAGCAGCTATGCGTTTTATCTACATCGCCATCCTCGGCTTTTGCAGCTCGTCTTCGACTTTATGATCCTCCGGCATCGGCTTCGATTCGTACACCGCGGTGACGACCATATCGCGTCTATTCCCGCTCGCTTCGCCGCGCAACCCGATGTACGAAATCTCCGTGTGCACGTCATCCTCTCCTCTTAAACTCGCCACGTTCTTCGACACGAATATCGTCACCGACGAAATCGAGCTAAACTTTGTCCTGTCCGTCTCGTATTCCAGCACCCCTTGGAAATCTTCCTGGACGTCAAACGTCTGCGTCGCTTTCTTCCTGTGCGCGTTTTCTAAATCGATTTTGTTCAAGTTGTCGTTGGCGAACAGTTTCACCGTCGCCGGGTGCGTTCCGCCTTGACCGCCGACGAAAACCACGCCCGTTAATTTCACGTCCTCCGTGAACGGCACCCGGAGTAAAAGTTCGCAATCGTTCTCGTCGCTTTTGATGCCGCGCGGGTTTACGTCTAACCGTTTTTGCCACTCGCGGAAAACGTTTTTACAGTCGGACTCGTTTTGGACGTTTTGGGAGGTGATTTTGTCCACGTCGACGAAGTTATGCAGCGAGCTGGTGGCGCAGGACGATTCGTCGCAGTCGTGGTCGTGCGAGCAGCAGTTTTGTTGTTGTCGGGACATTAATTACGACGAGTGTTTATTATTAGTGGGATAGTCGTAGCGCTTTTCTTATCTAGAGATTTTTCCAATTTGACTTTACTTTTTCTTTTAAAACTGCGATAAACACAAAAGCTCGAGAGTCGTCATGACCTCCGGGGGGGCGTCCAACACCAACTACGCGGACGTCTCCCAAAAAGCCGCCAGGCAAGTCCTGACGTCGTTTTTTGGGACGATCGCGACCGCGTCTCTCGTCTTGGTCGGCAGTTCGGCCGCATTTAACATCGTCGGGAAACAACTCGTGAAAACGAACAAGAAACAACGCGGGAAAAAGTGCGACTTGTGCGACGGGTTGCGGTTCATATCGTGCGGGACGTGCAAAGGGAGAGGCGCTTTGGAGTGGCAACCGATACGAGGGGCGGAGATGGAGAGGGTGTGCTTGTGTCCGACGTGTTCTGGGACGAAGATGAGTAAGTGTTTGAGATGCGTAGGTGTGGGTTACGTTTAGATTTGAGTTTTGCGAGTTGTTCGTTTGCGCGCGCGCGTTTTTGTACATTAAAACATTTTAATAGCCATTATTCCGTAGCATTTATTAGAGCGTTGTTTCTACTAGTGGTGTCTCATTGCTATGTACTCACATCGCATTTCTCTTGCGTTACGCTTTCGTCCAAGCCGCGGCGACGAGGTGTGTTCGTTTCTCTTCTCCTTCCGGCGGTACCGGTTTCACGGAGCACAACGCGACGCCGAACTGCGTGGCGTCCCATCTCTTATTCAACGCCTGCTGTTCCTCGTCCGTCCAGTTTTGTAAACCTTGCTTTTTCCTCTCCGCTTCTTCGAGTTCGGAAAATTTACGGTTTCTCGCCCATTTTTCTTCCTGTTTGTACCGCAACGTGGCAGAGTCACCGACGGCCGTCGAGACGAGAAGTAAAGAGTTTGGCGGAAGTTCGTCCCAAATTTTAGCGACGCGCGAGTCGAGATTTTGCGTAGCTTCGATGCGTTCGCGCAGGTGCTCTTTTCTCGCGGTGGAATCGCCGTCGTCCTTTGCTCCTTTTCCTTCTTTTCCGTCGGTGTTCTTTCGGTTGGCTTTCTTTTTCTTTTTCTTCTCTTTCAAAGCGTGCTTCTCCAACACGTCTTCCAACTCTCTCAAATAGCCGAAACAGAGTAAAGACATGTCCTCGGGCGCTTCGCGCATGAACATTTGCATTCGCATCGTCACGTCGTCATCAGAAACACACCTGTGCGTTTCTGTGGCTCCCGAAACTCCAATCGTTTCGGCGTTTTTATTGCTATTCGTAATCGTTTCAAACACGTGCACCTCGCATTCGTTCTCCAAACCTCGAGTTTTATTTTCCTTGGCGATGTGATCGAATAAAGATTCGCTGTCTTCGAAATTCTCGCTGATGTCGTTGCCGAACGTTTCGCCTCGAATGAGTTTCAAGTAAACTAGCTCCAACGTCGCCCGAGCATCCGTGACGGAATCGTGCGTGCCTTCGTGCTGGATCTTTCGTCTCAGGTATCTTTCGGTGAGAAATCGAAGAGCGTTGCGAAACGGCGCGCCTCGTTTGTGCGGGTACATTTGCACCGTATCCAACACGTTCGGGTGACACATTTTCAGCATCATTAAATCATTTTCTAACGAGTGTCCAGCAATCACGCATTCGCTGGGAATGAGCTCTAACAGCTCCTTCTGCACGTCTTCTAACGTCGTCGTCACGTTTCGCATTTGCTCTTTCGTGATGCCGGAAAATTCCGTGTTATAATTCACGATTGGCGTCGGCGGTAAGACGAGTTTGTCGTATATGACTTTTCCGCAATCGTCGACGACGGAGCACCGCGCCAAAGCTAAACCAGTTTCAGTAGTGACCATCTCGCAATCCATGGCGACAATTTCCGGGTACTCGGCGTTGGCGATGCCCATGCCGGCGGGTTGCGTGCACACGAATCCTCCCTCTGGTAGTTTCAACTCTTCTTCTTCTTCTTCTTCTACTGCTTTTCCTTTCTTCTTTACTAATATCGGTAGAGGGTACCTCATATCCGCCATATCTTCTGCCGTCAACGTCGCGGTTTTTACCGATAACTTCCTCGGCGCGTCGCGTAAAAATTGCAACAGCTTCGTCTCCGTCGTTACTCGTTCGTTATTCGTCGTCGTCGTCGGCGTACTCGTTTTGTTCTTTCCTCCATTTTTTCCCGTCTCTTTCTTCTCAGCATCATCATCATCAATAACAACACCATCATCGCCCGTTTCTCCCTCTTTGTCTGCTTTCGCTTGCTCTTTCGCCAGCCTGTACGCTTTCGCGGCCTCGTCGTTTTTATACTTTGCCTCCCTCTTCTTCTTCGTCTCCGCCGAAGACGCCCAACTGCCGTTGTACAGAATCGTCCTCGCGTGCGTCTGGCCTTTCGCCGTAGGATTCATACTCTTCGTCGCCACGCACTGACTCCCTCCTCCTTTCCCTCCTCCTCCTCCTCCTCCTTTGTCAACTCTATTCCTAAATATCCGCTTCATATTTTTGCAGTGCAACGCCCCGAACGTGTCCACGTACATCTTATGTTCGATCCCCGGCGCGAGCACGACGGCTATTTTCTTCACCAGCGGTTTGTTCGTAAATCTCCCGTAGTCGCAATTTATCCCGCTCGATTGACACGCCACCGACGCGAGAATATCCGAAAGTTTCTGCAATTGCACGCGGTGTCGGTGCTCGTCTAAAAAATGGAACGTCGCCGACGCGTTGGGGCCGTATATGCTGTTATCATCGTCGCTCTTCTTTCTCTTGTTGTTGTTGTTGTTGTTCTCCTTCTTCTCGAAATCCGCCGCTTCGCTTTTTCCAATTTCTCCCTCTTCTTCTTCGTCCTCTTCCTCCTCCGCCTCTCTCGCGCGTTTCTTCCCCTCGCGTTCTCGAGAGCGAAAAGCGTTCTTCTCTTCTTCTTCCTCCGACATCTCTCTCTCTCTCTCTCTGCGTGTGCGTGTCGCGAGAAGAAGAAGAAGCAGAGAGAGAGAGAGTTCTCGTTATTGGATTTTTTTTTGGCGGGAACTCAACTCTCTCTCGATCGCAAAAAAAAAAACAAAAGGAGAGAAAAGAAATTCGATCTTCGCGTCACAAAAAGAATTTAGACACACGCGATAGCGCAATCAATAGCGCTTCCGCTCAAATATAGAAAAAAAGGCAAACGACGCGAACGCGCTCGCGTCTACCGCATATCGCATTCGCACGAAGGAAGTTTTTCTCTCGTCGAAAATACATACGGAGAGAAAAGAGCACATCGTCGACGCTCTCGATACAAAAAGCATCCATCAGTCAATAATAATAATAATATAATTCTCGTTAGCTTTTTACTGCGACGACACAACGCAGCGTAAAGGAAAACTATAAAAGAAGATGAATTTCGGAGGCCAAAACCCCCCGCAGCAGCAGCAGCAAGGCGGCGCGTACCCGGCGCACAACGCGTACGAGTGAGTGTTTATGTTCTTTTTTGTTTTCGCGGTTTTCGGGGACGATTTGTCGTTCGCGAGCGCGTTTGCGAAAGGGGAGGAGTTTTAGCGCGCTTCGTTAATTCTCTTCTCTCTCTCTCTCGCTCTCTCTTCGCGTAATCGTCTCTCTCTCTCTTTCTCTCTGTGATTTTTTCTTTCATTCCTTCGCGAAACAAACAAAGACTTACCCAAACTTTCTCATCGAATACGCAGTCCAAACTTGGTCCCAACGCAAGCGCCAGACAACTGGAAAGACCAAATCAAAGCTCCAGCGCGCGACGAGCGTTACCAAACCGAAGATGTCACCGCGACGAAAGGAAACGAGTTCGAAGACTATTTCTTGAAGAGAGAACTTTTGATGGGCATTTTCGAGAAAGGTTTCGAAAGACCTTCGCCAATTCAAGAAGAATCAATCCCGATCGCGTTAACTGGGAGAGATATTTTAGCGAGAGCGAAGAACGGGACGGGTAAAACCGCGGCATTTACGATTCCGATTTTGGAAAAGACGGATGCCACGAAGAATATCATCCAAGCCGTTATTTTGGTGCCGACGAGAGAATTGGCGTTGCAAACTGCGCAGGTGTGCAAAGAACTCGGGAAGCACTTGGGTACTCAAGTCATGGTAACGACGGGTGGTACCTCTTTGAAGGACGACATTATGCGTTTACACCAAACGGTGCACGTCGTCGTGGCGACGCCGGGTCGTTTGGTCGATTTGGCCGGGAAAGGCGTCGCGAAGTTGTCCAACGTCACAATGTTAGCCATGGATGAAGCCGATAAGTTGCTGGCGCCAGAGTTTGAACCAGTCATCGCGCAAGTGATCGATTTCTGCGCGAAGAACCGACAAATTTTGTTGTACTCGGCGACGTTTCCAGTCACGGTCAAGTCGTTCAAAGACAAGTATCTCAGAAAACCTTACGTCATTAACTTGATGGAAGAGTTGACCTTGAAAGGTATCACGCAATACTACGCCTTCGTAGAAGAGAGACAGAAAGTGCACTGCTTGAACACGTTGTTTTCAAAGTTACAAATCAACCAGTCCATGATTTTTTGCAACTCTGTGAACAGAGTTGAACTGCTCGCGAGAAAAATTACCGAGCTCGGCTATTCGTGCTTTTACATCCACGCGAAGATGCAACAAGGCGACCGTAACAAAGTCTTCCACGATTTCAGAGCTGGGTCGTGCAGAAACTTGGTCTCCTCGGATTTATTTACCCGAGGTATCGATATTCAATCCGTTAACGTCGTCATCAACTTTGATTTCCCGAAATCCGGCGAGACGTATTTGCACAGAGTTGGTAGATCCGGGCGATTCGGTCACTTGGGTATCGCCGTGAACTTGGTGACGTACGAAGATCGATTCAACTTGTTCAGAATTGAGCAAGAGTTAGGGACCGAGATTCAACAAATCCCACAAAACATCGATCCGGCAAAGTATTGCCGATAACAATTTTTCAACATTCATCATCATCATCGGTGTTTATAGAAAGTGTTGTATTTAGAAAATTGTTTGTATAAAAGTTTTAGAAGGAGGAGGAGGAAAAGAGAGAAAGAATTTTAATTAGGGAGAGGATTGTATTCTTAGGAAGGGCGAAAATAGGAGTGTGAACGAGAATGAGCAGATTGAGTGAGACGCGGAGGAAATTGTGCTGATACTGTTTCTTTGTTGTACAATCATCAACGCGTATTGATGAAAAAGAAGCAGTACCTCTTTGTATCGGGGAATACGTTTTTTATTATTCCGCGAGAACAGCGGAGCGAGCCAAGTCTGATCCGAGCCGGGTTTAGTAACAATACCCAGTTGAACAAAAAAAAAGAACGAGGCGTCGTCGAGCGATACCATCTGATTCGAGTTTACCGTACGAAAGAGTTTCGATTTTGAGAGTGTAGTCATTGAGAAGAGAGTTCAAAGAGACGAGAGAGAGAGAAAGTGAGAGTTGCGAGCGCGTTGATATCTCTATCGCTGGAAGAGCGGAGCATCAACGCGCGACCGCAAAAAAAACGTTTTGAGTGTTTGTTTGTCGTTAACTCAACAAACTTTATATCCCTCGAACGTCAAGAAAACCCTCGGTTCTGCCGAGAGGCTGATTCAAGAGCTCCCTTGACTCTGTCGAGAGGTTGCTATAATACCATTTAGTTATTAAGTTTGGCCCATCTAAGAGAAAGAAGCGCCCAGGCTAGGTGCACGTGTTCGTAATAACAGTGCGCCCGCGTGGAGGTGAAAGAGAAGAAGTAGTGGTGCTGTCCGAATAAGTTTTAACAAAAGAAAGATATTGTTTGTATCTGCTGCATACGTGTATGTACTATTGGTACTTTCTCAACACGAGTATTTCTTTAATCCCGTTCTTTTCTTCCTAATGACCGTCTTGCCGCTCTCGGTCATCAAGTAATGGTCGTCTAAAATTAATCCTCTCGGCAACATGATGCTACGATAGGCTTGATTGCACGAGTACCCAACTCTCCCTGGAATGAACGAAGAGAACAACCCCCAATTATCCCCTGCACCGTATTTTTTTGCCGTCTCCAAGAACAACTGGATCTCGTCTTCTTCCCAAGGTCCCCACTTTGGCTCCTCTCCCGGCTTGCAGTGTCGATAAAAATACATGTTTGGATTCGTGTGCAAACACTTCTTCGAATGCTCTTTCGCGTTTGATGATTTCCCAATTCTTCCTACCGCTTCCCTCGGGCCACTCACTCCCATACTCTCCCAGTGCTCTTCTTGCGTCGGCGCAAAGTTTAACTCCTTGCGCGTCTTCTCTTCCACCCACCCTTCAAAATCTCTCTCAATCTTTAACCCATTCTTAAATCCTTTAGCCTCGCAATATTCCTCGCACGTCATCAAATTTTCGTCTAAATTCGGTACTATGTACCCCATCGACGCGCTCTTCCCTTCAAACGCTCTCTCCGCCGCGTTTAACACCTTATCGTAGGCGTCAAAGTTATAGTTTACGTTTTGCGACTTCTCGCGCGTCGACCGTCGCACCGGTTCCAACTGTTCCTTTGATTTTCTCTTCTTCGGCGTGCTCGTCGTCGCTCGCTTGGGAACGGGTTCGACTGGTTTCGGTAAGTCTAAAGCCGCCAATCGTAATTTGTTTCGTTTGATGTTTTCCTGTTCGTTCAAGTTCGTTCGTTTCGAAGAGAGAAAGAAGAGAAAAGTCGTGTCAGTCCATACTCTTTTTTTTTTTTAAATCCAAAAGTCTCACCTCTCTCTCTAACTCGTACGCGGTTAAATTCGCGATCCGTTCCGCCTCTTGCTCCTTCGTCAGCGCTTTCGGCTGGTAGTACGAGTCTTCGTTTCGACATTTGGCGCATCCGTTTTTGCTGAATCGGCACTTGGAGCATCCGAAAGATTTGTTCACCCCCATGGATGGGTTCCTTCTTGTTTATTTTTAAATATCAAAGCGGGAGGATTCGGGAAAATGCACTTTTCTAAAAAGTTCTCTTCGCGCGCCGCGCTAAACGTACCCACGCGTGGGTGTCGAATGAAAAAAGAAAGGCGCGAGCGCGCGCGCTCCAGAGCTAAAAATGTCTCCTCTCGGGTGCTCTCGAAGAGGTGGGCGTGTGATCGTCTCTCGCTCTCTTCTCGCCGCGCGTGATGACTTTTTAAATGAAGAAAATGCGTGTCGTGTGGGTGTCGAAAGAGAGAAAAAGTCTCGTGTCGAGAGCGTTGTTCAAATATAGTAAGTAGTATTTAGGTATACCTCGTCGCGTTTGCTAACCTGCTATTGATTTTACAACATTTATTTACACTCTTTTCGACTTTCAAAACACACAAAACGTATTTTCATTTCAAGCCGTCGCGGCATCCACGGCGGAGTCGTTCAGCGCGCAGCACACCACGGCTTTGTGGTGTCCGTTGTACACGCGAATAGCTTCGCCGCTGCTGCAATCCCAAAGTCGAGCGCTTCCGTCGCTACTCGCGGTGACTAAATACGCCGCATCGACGCTAAACACGCAATCCCACACCCATCTCGAGTGGCCATTTAAAGTTCTTTCTAATCCTAACCCGTCTAAATTCCATAATTTCACCGTCTTATCGCTACTAGTCGTCGCTAAACTCCTCACGTCTGGCGAAATCAAACACTTCAACACGTACTCGTCCGGATGCGCTCTCAACTTGTGCAACGGTTCAAAATGTGCCGTCGTCTTTGCATCTTTTTGCAATCGCCACACGTAACACGTCCCAGTCGAGTTCCCCGCGACGACTAAACTACCATCCGACGCCACGCTGACGCTTCGTACCGCCACTCCAACCTCCGGCACTAACTCGCACGAACACGCGTTCATCGCCAAATCCCACACGCGAATGTTCCCGTTCGCGTCTCCGGACAACAACTCCGCGCCGTTCGGATGCAACGCCACCGTCGTCACCGCCGCTCTCGACTCGTACTCCCTCGTGTGCCTCGATCCTTGCCTCGCGTCCCACAACTTCACCGTCCCGTCGTCCGACCCGGAATACATCCACCTCCCGTCCCTCTCGAATCCAATCGCAGTCACGTTCCCTTGGTGCCCTTCGTGCGTTAATATCGGCGACGGATTCGAGGCGTTCACCTCGAACACCTTAATCGTCGGGTTCCCAGCCGCCGCTAATATCTGCTTATCTGGAGAAATCTCCAGCTTGTTCACCTGCGAGTCTTGGTGTTGCAACGTCCGGTAACACACCCCGCGCGTGGCTTCCCAAAATCGAATCGTGTGGTCGTACCCAGCCGTGGCTAACACCACGAACGGGTTCGGCATTTTTCTCTCTCTCTCTCTCTCTTAATAAAAAGAGGAGGTTTTTTTACGCGTCGTGCAAACAAACAAACACCAAGAGAAGAGAGAGAGAAGACGAGAGAGAGAGAAAAGAGGAGAACCACAACGCGTAGAAGAGATGCGCCAGAGAGACACAAACAACGACAGCAGAAGAGAGAGAGTGAGAATTTTTGTCCCTCTTCTTCTTCTTCTTCTTCTTTTTTTCTAACGAGGGAACGACTTTTTTGCTCTTCTTTCGCAAACTCACTTGTCTTTTTCTTTTTTTTTGCTTTTTTTTGCTTTTTTTTTGCTTTTTTTTGCTTTTTTGCTTCTCTCTCGTCTTCTTCTTCTTCTTCTTCTTCTTCTTCTCTCCGCCGTCCGTGTCGCTTTTTTCTCCTCTTCGCCGCCGCAAGTGGTGCTCTTTTTGTAGTACTAATCTCTCTCAAAAATCAATCGTCTTCACTTCCGCACACACACACACACACACACACACACATATTCAAGAATGAATCTGATCCAACAACTTCAAAAGAAACCGAAGCCGACGCTCTCGCACGTGGAGTCGTTCGAAGATTTCGCGGCCGTCATCGACGGCGAGGGGCAAGATTACATCAACTTGAGACTGGAGTACGACTTGGAAAAAGTCCCATCGGGTGGGAGCGAGGTGTGCGGGTCGACCGCGCAAATGTTCGCGCGAGCGTCGACGATGAAAGAAGCCGCGGGGAGACATTTTCACGCGAAGGTGAGACAATCGTTGGGGTTGGAAGCTACGGACGAGAAGATTTTGAGAGCGGCGAAATTAGCCGGGAGAGGTCGAGACTCGCTCAGTTCTTTCCAAAACGACGACGAGGAGGAAGAGGAAGAGGAGGAGAAGGAAGAGACGGTGGAGGATTTGATGAAGTCCGCGGCGTTTCAGATGAAGAAGACGATCAAGAAAGGATCGAAAGAGTACCCGGATCACTACGGGGCGATTGGTTTAGCCGTGGAGAGGTATTTGGCGACCCCGGAGCAAATAAAGGAGAATTTCCAAGAGTACTCGATGAAGTTGCACCCGGATAAGTGCGGCATCGCGGGCGCCGACGAAGAAGGGAAGGAAGCAATCGAACAGAGATATAAAGCGGTCGCGATCGCCTACGAGGTATTGTCGGACGATAAGAGAAGAAGAGAGTACGATTCCGTGGACGCACCGAAACACGATTTGCCAACGAGCGTGAAAGCCGGAAAGACGTGGTTTGAGACCTTCATCCCGGCGTTTAAAAAGTTGGAGAGATGGTCTGAAGTCAAAGGCGGGCACGTGATTTGCGAAGCCGAGGACGCGCCGTACGAGGACGTGAAGAAGATGTACGTCTCGTGGACCAAGTTCAAGTCGTGGAGAGAGTTTCCTCACGAGCAAGAGAACGATTTGGAATCCGCTAACGATAGGTACCACAAGAGGCAAATGCAAAAGGAAAACGAGACGAAGAGGAAAGAAAAGAAGAAGGAAGAGTCGGTGAAGTTGAGAGCGTTTTTCGATGCGGCAGAGAACTTAGATCCGAGAGTGATTAAGGAGAAGGAGAGAAAAGCGGCGGAGAGAGAAGCGAAGAAAGCAGAGAAGAGCGGTGCGGGTGGTAAAGGTGGCGGCTCCAAGGCAGAGAACGAGGCGGCCGCGGCGGCGGCGAAAGCCGCCGCGGAAGCCGCCGCCGCGGACGCGAAAGCGGCAGCCGCCGCGGCAAAGAAGAAGAAAGAGGCGGAAAAGAAGGAGATGCAAAAGACGAGAAAAGCTGTTCGAGCAATTCGCGACGAGGCGGAAGGCGCGCCGGAAGAGTTTGATTTGGATCAATTGATGCTCAAGTTGGACATCTCTGGCGTGAAGAGCTTGCTCGACGAATGCACGGGGAAATCCGCCGCAGAATCTGGCGCGATTTTGAAAGCCGCGGTCGAGAAAGGCGCTTAAAATGAGCAAATTAAGAGAATGGGAGATTAAGAGAGAGAGAGAGAGAAAAGATCAACAACTTAAATTATTTTTGTGCATAACGATTGGTTTATGGACTATATTGAAATTATTGACAACACCGCATCTCCTACTACTTTCTAAGCTTTCGTGACTACTCTTCCGATGACTTGGTCCCCGTCCGAACATCGTTCGGAAACGAAGACTGCATCGTGCAACGCGTTATTCTCCCCGATATTCTCAAACGTCAACAAGTGTTTCGAGCCCGCAAACTCGGCGAAGACGCACGCGTTGTCGAGCTGTCCTTTGCCTTTATCGATGAACCCCCACCTACCTTTACCCCAAGGCGTCTTCAAATCGCCGCCTTCCAAGAATCGCAAACCAGGGACACCGCCCCAGGAAAACGGTTCGTTTTCGCCTAATTTTGATAATACGGACGCCACGTGTGCTTTTTCCGAGTAACTTTCTATGCTTTCCGAGGGTTCAACCATTCGCAATTTGCATAGGATTTTTGAATCAGCGGCAGCTTCACCGAATCCTTCGCCGTGCGTCCATCGGTCGAAGTTCGAAATCGCTTTTGCGCTCGCGCCAAGAACTGTATTCTGCTTCATTTCCTCGTAGTAATTGTACGCGTCTATCATCCTTTGAACGGTTTCTTTCAATCGCAAGTGGTAACTCATGCGTATGGCAACTGGAATGAATTTTTTCGCTTTCGCATCCTTCTTGGCGAAGCGATAAATCATCTTCGAGTTTGCAAAGCATAAATAATTGAGCGTCCTTTTGATGACACCAGGACCGACATAATCGCCGTGGGCAGGCAAATCGAGCGCTTCATTGAATGCTTCGTGTGCTCTGATTGCAATATCCGTGGGCGAGGAGCCTTTGATGCCTAAAAGTATCCTCGCCACGCGCGTCGCCAGCGCCAACGATTCTTCTGTCGCTTCAAATCTCGCAAACCCGTCGTCTCTACTCGCTGCACGTCCGCCGTGACAATATCTCGACCAATCCATGTGCGGATCATCGACGACGTGGTCGTAACCATACGCAGTCATATCGTCCCAACCGTCTGACATGGCTTCCACGTCCGCGTCTCGATAAAAATACGTCGACGGGTCGTGCATGAGCACTGTTTCTGGATCTATTGCAATCGTGTGCACGCCATTCTCCAACAGTCGCTTCAAGGCAATCCATTTCAGAATGGTCGCATCGTAACTGCTCGACTCTAGCACGGAAATTTCGCTCGAAACAGCTCGCGCAATATTCGCCACTTTCGGTGAATTCGTGACAACAATGACGCTTTTGTCTACTTTCAATTTCTTTGCGCCTCGTTCGAGGAAGACTTGCAAGTGGTCCGCGTTGTCGTCGTTTGCCGAAACGACTATGGCCGACTTCTGTGCGCCTTTCCAAACGTTGCCTTTCCTGGACAACATTTCATCAATCTGTACGGATGTGCCATCGTTTGACGGAGGCGGCGGTGTTTTTGAAATCGCGTGTAACGAGCGCCCTAAGTCGGTAATTTTCCCATACCAGTCCTTCATTGGCGCGCACTGAGAAGAATACGCCGCAGGCGCACCTTCCTTCCAATTCTTAGAACCGATGATTCCATCGTTAACGGCGTGCTTATGTTTTCCTTCTAATTCCACGACGGATTTTAATTCTCCTGAACACCCGACGGTGCACTCTAACGACGCGACGTTCGCGTCGTGGTTGTAATACTTATCGACGAGTTGCATTTTCCGTTCTTTATCCGTGTGATAGTTCGCGTGCATGGCTACTGGTCTATGCCTATCTTTAGCCAACTCTGGTTTATGCCTCACGATACGGAACATCACTTTACTGTTCAAGAAACAATACGGATTCATCACTCGAACCGTCGCGCCGCTTGTTTGATGCCAATCTCGACTGGCAAACCATAATTCCAAGTTATAGCCAGCTTGATCCCATAAATCTTCCGTCGCCATTCTGTGCGCCATGATGGACATGAGCCTATACGAAGCTTCGGTGGCGGCGACGTACCATAATCCAGAATTCAACGCGGAAACTCGAAACGCTTTTACTCGCGTGCGTCCCGACCTTCCCATAGCCGCATCGTCGATAACTTGATGAAACCCATTCGCAGTTTGATTGTCCCACCCGTCAGACATGGACTCGATATCGTGATCCCGATACAAGTAAGGAAAAGGATTTTGTAAGTACACGACGTCTGTATCCGTCAATAAGACGGAGCACCCAACTTTGACGAAATCTTTTATGATGCCAAACTTTTGCGCCGAGATTTTGTGCGACCCTCTCGCATCGTTCTTCACTCGATACGTCGCCACTCCTTTATCCTGCAAGTTCTTTTCCAACATATCGTCTAAGCATATGACGAGAAAGTTCGTTATTTTCAACGATTTAATTGAATCAACAAACTTATAAATTCCTGGAGCGGCGGAATTCGCCACAGCCGCTAAGACTTCTCTATCGATCGCAATCTCCTTGACGACTTCGCACAAGACTTTCAGATCCCCTACGCAATTTTGCGGCCAATTGGAGTCGGTTTTAGCTACGGAAAAGTCTAAGCGCCTCGCAGACCCCCACGCACCAGTGTTTATTGCTTTCGTTTCGCACACTTTATTCGTTTCGTCGGACATGGACGGCAAGGCGAACGCGTTCGGGTAGGTATCCGTGAGCGGTTCAATCTTAGCTAGCATAGAAGGAACGCCACCGCGGCTACTGCTGCCGCCGCCGTTTTTACTACTACCGCCACGACTCTGCGTCGAAACTGCATCACGTACCTCTTCATCGCGCTCGAACGGAGTCTTTTCTTGTCGTCGCCCACCTAGTCCTTCGCCACCAGAAAAACTCCTCCCGTTAAAATCTGTATCCCCCATGCGTCTATTCTTCCCGCTCCCGCTACCGCCGATGTCGTTAAAGTTCGTCGCACCACTACCCATCATCATCGCTCTCTCGTGTTCCACTCTCGCTCGCTTCATGTGACCTTCGTCTCTCTGATGTTTCAGCAAACTCACGATGACTCCGAGCGCGCACCCAAACGCAATCGACTTGCCAAGTTTAGCAGAAGGTGCCGATCGCTTCTCATCCCTCGAAATCATCATCTTCTGTTGCTGTATCATTTTTTCAAACTATCACTTGTTAAAAAACTGATTCCAAATTGTTCGTCTGTTCGCTTCTAACCACAGTGACCACTCCGTGACGAGTTCCGTGTACTTTCGAACTTCCGGGTTCTTGATTTTCTTACTGTTGATTTCGATAATCTGATGCTCTTGCAAGTACCCGAGCGCGCATAAAGAAGAGGAGGCGATGAAAAGGTACTTCGAGAACGAGCCGAACATTTACCGCGCTAAAGAGCCGTGCCTTTTATAAGATTTTCCCTCTCTGTGTGTGTATGTGTGTGTGTGCGTGTGTGTGTCTGTATATTTATTCGCGCGCGCGCGTGATGCGTAGTTTTGACGACGATTGAAACGACTTTTTTGTCTCTTATTGTGAATTCCCGAAAGATTTTTTGGATCTCTCTCTCTCTCTCTCTCGCGCGCGTGCGCACATTCATTCCTATATAAAAACCTAATAGACTTCATCGCAGACCCTTTTCCACGTTCCGACGAAAAACTCCACGCCATTGCTGGTGAAAAGCATCTCCTCGTGCCATCTCGCCAAGTTTTTAACTCTCTCCAAGAACTCTTTGATGTCTTCTTTGTAGACGTATTGTTTCTTGATGGCGTCGACCGCGGCGCGGACGTGCGAGGCGAGAGAGCAAGCGCACTCTGTCGCTAAACCAGCGATGACTTGCTCTTGGCCTGGCGCGTTGTATTTGAATTCGTCGCTTCGACGCACGCGGTGCATTTCAACAGCCAGTCGGCGCGAATGTGTTGCGAAGAGATGTTCGATGACGTTGAACTCCTTCTCGATGTAGAAAGGCGCGGTTGTGGCTTCTTTGACTTCTTCTCCTCCAGTTCCTTCTTCGTTCTCTCGGACGATGTTTGTTTTGATGTCGTTTTTATCGCTCTGTCTCTCCATTATACCACGCTTTTCGTTTTCTGCTTTCTGTTTCTTTGTTAGTTGCATAAACACAGTGTTCACACTCGGTTGCGTCCTGTCCCGAACGTAGACTTTAGATTGAGGGCCAATTAAACCTTGCGCCGGGCCACGAGTGTCCAAAACTAATCCACGCTTCTTCGGATTTTTCTTCGCAGGCGACCCCGTGTTATTCTCAAAATGCAATCTCACGCATAAACCGCGAATAATCTCTATGCCAAAATGAATGCTCTTGTTTAAGTCGTCTAAAATCTCGCGAACTTTCTTGTGTATGATTTTGTAGTCGTTCGTCGCGTTGACCAAATTTTTCGATCTCGAATATTCCGTGCAAGGTCCGTGACCTAAGAAACCCTTCTTTTGAGTGCTATTTATGTCTTTTGAGAGCATTATTTCAAACGTGATTGATTTCGCGCGGCGATCTCCTAACATTTTAGCTCTGTCGCAAACGGTTTTTGACATGTCCTTTAAAACCGCCAAAACTCGTTCCCTGGTTTCGAATCTCACGCCCCAGGAAATTTTCATGCTCGTCGTTTGCGGCGGTGGATCTGGTTTCCATTCGGTGTCGTCTATTCCCCTAGCTTTTTGAATCAAGTTATAAGTCGCCACGTCGCCCCCTATTACGTCGATGAGTTGCATGAATTCACGGCTTCCCTCTTTAATCGCTTGCAAATCCGCGCACCTACGAATGTTCTCCTCTCTCAGTTTTCTAAACAAAACGTGTCCTACCCCCGGGACATCCTCGACGGCCAACTGTGCCATGAAGTAAGGCGCATCTTCTTTCGATACGTAATAATAAGGGTCCTCACTCATGCCGTTTGGTTTCGCGTACTTTGACGTCGCGCACTTTGCGATCAACTTGTTTGGTCCCGCGCCGACGGAGCACTTCAATTTACACCTCTCGGTGACGTACTTTTGGATAAACTTCGCCATCGCTTCTCCTCTGACGCTCGCGTTCTCGCTCTCTATGCCTTTTTCTTTAATAAACTTATCTTTTTCTAACTTCAACCCGTTCGTGACGTCCAAATACGCCTCGTCGCAACTCGATCCAATCACGTGGTCGGTCAGCTCGAACAGCGCCTCGTAAAAGTTGGTCGCGAATTCCATGTAAGCGTCGAAACAATAACTCAACACGAGAACATTCTCCGGCTTTCTCCGATCGCTATCGTTAAAACGCATCCCAGCGCGCAAACCCAACGCGCGCGCGGCGTAATTCGCACAGCTAATCTCCCCGGTCTCCCCCCACGCGACGACCATGGGCGTTTCCTCGTCGCCGATTAAATCCGGTCGCAAAGTATGCACCGAACCTTGCAGAAAAAAACAATCGATGTCCACGTGCGCGACGATTCTGGACCGATCGTCTAAAACGCTCGGTTGGAGTTTGCTCGCGTTCGGGAGCAATCGTTGCTTGATCGCGTAATAGCGGTGGTTCCACGTTCCTATTTATACATATAAAAAAGCGCGAGAGAAATTTACATGAACAGAGACAGGGGAAGAGAAAATGTACGTACCTATGAATCCCAATCTGGTCTTATCCGTGTAATTCGCGACGAAGTCTTTGTCCGTTTCCGTCGTGCGCACAAAGTTTCTGCTGAACTTTGACGCCATCTCTCTACTTTTTTATTTCATATGTGAAGATCTAAAAGCGCAAAGCGTTGTGTATGTGTGTGTGCAACATCGCGAGAGAAAAGTGCGGAGAGATCGAAGGAGGTTCGAAGGAGAGAAAAAATCTGGGCACCTTGGAACTTTCAAACCCTAAACTAAGCACTCTCGTAAACTGGCACTTGACCTAATAACATTTTATCTAAAGTCATTGAATAACGCGCGATAAAAAAAGCATGTTCACCGCGACGACGACGACGACGACGACGAGCGCGAAATTGGTCCAAACTCAGCGACGACGACGACGCGCGGGCGATGACGCGATTTTTTCCGCGGCGGCGCGAAGAACGCAACGACGACGGTCGAAGAAGAATAACGGTAGTGGAGGATTCACGAACGCGAGTTTTACAGTTAGGGGCGACGAGAAGAAGAAGGAAGAAGAAGATGACGACGCGAGAGAGGCGCGACGAAGCGCGATGAGCAGAAGGTCGATGTTTATGGCCAACGCGGTGTTTTACGTGATGAACGCGTCGCCGGCGAGCGCGATGTTCAATTCTGGTTTAGACGTTCCCATCGAAGAGCCGTTACGTGCGGTCGCTGTCGTGATGGCTGTTAAAGTAGCTTTGCGAGATATAGCGGACCAGAACGAGGACTTTCGAAAGACGTGCGACGCGCCCGTTTACGCTTGCGATTTGTCGCAGCTGAACGTGAAATGCGCGACTCGGGTGTCTGGACCGATGACGCGAGCGTTGCCGACGATCTTGGAGACGTACGGGTTAGATCCGTACGAAGTGGAAGCGCTTAAACAGTCCATACAAGAGTTGGAGACGCAGTTGAAAGCGAACAACGCGCGCGTGGCAGTGAATTTTAAAGCGCCGGCGGAATACTTTGATCTCATCGACAGACAGATCGACGAGTTGTTGACGCAGTTACCGGAAGACGCGATGAGTAGCGCGAGAGATTTGTTTGAAAACGGGTGCGATTTAAGCGTGCCGGCAGAACAACCCGCCGAGTTGGATTGCAGAATCGCGCGAGCCGTGAGCCAAGGGAAAAGACCCAGCGGAGGGGTTTCTTAGAAAGTCCATTTATTGTTAATACTAAAAATGATACGAGAATATGCGTAGCGTGATTCGTTGCATAGCGCTGCTTCCATCGTGTCATCTTCTTCAAAATTTTGTGCGCGCGTTCCCTCCGTCTTTTTGTTCGTATTCACGAGGTGGAGAAAAAATACACGAAACCAAACCAAAATCTCTTCAAAACGAAAAGAAAGAATCTCCTCTTCCATGGACGGCGAAATCAGAGAGTGCGCGACGGATTCATCTTCTTCTTCCTCGGAGGAAGACGAGGATGCGAACGTCTTCGCGCCGCGTCCTTTTCAGCAGCGCGAAGATCACTCGGGAAAAGACAAGAAGAAGAAGAAGAAGAAGATCAACGCCGCGAAACGGTTCTTTTCCTCGAAGAAGAAGAAAAACGCGGCGCCTTCCTCTTCGTCTTCGTCGGAAGAAGACTGCGAGGTCGACGAGTCCATGTTGGAAACGTTCGAATTCCTGGACGCGGAAGAGCGAGCAATCATGAGCGCGAATCGTCTCGAGCACCGAATCGAACCGCAGGACGCGAACGTCGACGCCGCGTTTTCCATCTTGCACGCGCAATTTTTTACCTCGACTTCGGTGGACGTTGAAAAATTTGTGAAACCGAAGCTCCACGACGACGCGGACGCAACGTTCGTAAAGTTTAAAGTCGCCGCGGAACGATTACGGGCGAAAGTGCATCGAAACCATTCGCATAGAAAGATTGGAGCGCACGAAATCAGGCAAGCGCAAGCGAAAGAGAACCGTCCCGGGCGCAAGATGTTTACGAATTTGAACGGGAAATTTTTACGTCTCGATGAAAATAAGTCAGCTCCGAAGACGGCGAATTTGAGATCAGACGTGGCGAACGCGGATACCGCCGTGAATATCGGGTTGAAATTGGCGGAGTGTTTGAGACGAGACTCGGTTTTTCAGAATAGTGATGTGACGACGTACGATAGCGAACATAATATCGTAATGGTGGAGAAAGATTTACACTTCGACGGTGAAGACGAATCGATGAAACGTTTTTTACTCGCGACGCGGCTTATCGTTGCTCAAATCGCGGAAATTTTACGTCCGCGTGGGCCTGGATTCAATGAAAAGTCGCCCTCTGCAGCAGTGGATGACGATGCGTCGATGAGAAAGAAGAAGAGCGAAATCGAGGAAGTTACGTTTACACGTGCCGATCCTTTCGACGCGTACGATTCGAGCGACGAAGAAAAAGCCGTTCAAAGCGATACAGGAGCTTTACCATTGCCTCCACCTCTCGGCTCGCACGTCGTGCGTTGCGTGGAAACGCCCGAAAGTCTCGATTTCGTTCGTTCGCTCCCAGAAGGCACTCCTTTGAGCGTATACTTTCAAGAAAACAACGCGTACAACTTCAAAGAGATTCGCACCGCTGACCACTTTCTCGACGGTTCGAGGCAAAAAATACGAAGTTCAACAAAAATTCAAGCCATTCCGAAAGCCGAAATGTACGGCGCTTCGCTTTTGATTCACATGGAGTTACCTGGTCCAATGGAACGAGAAGAGTGTGCGCCGAAAGACGTTTGCCGAGAAGGTTGTTACGTCGAGTTAAACGGCGCGAGCGGACATCCGGATTATTTATCTCGCTGGAGAAGACGCGAGAACTGCCCGCAATCGGAACGAAGTGTCGATACCGAAGTGTACACGTTTACGTTACCGACGCTTAAAGCGCATGAATTTTTCTTGCGCGAACCCATCGGCGAGCTCTGCGGCGACGTGAAAATCGAGTGCGAAAAAACCGGTTTGGAAGCCATTTTGAAATTCCACGAATACGACGCCGAGTTTTCGCCGGCTATGCGTAACCTCGTTACCGGCGTCGTGACAAAAAAAGAGACGAGCGAAGTCAAGCGCATGCTCTTTGGCACGTGGGATTCGGTCATCTTTTGGGAAGATCCATTCAAATCGAAAAGCGACGAGTTACAAGTCGTATTCGACGAAGCAGAAACACTCTCGAAAGGCGTTTTGTATGACGATCTCAAACACGCCGTCACGCAGAGAGGATTCGTTCGACCATTATCGCAATCGATTACGAACAACGTTCGTTCGCTCGCGACGGCTATAAAATGTCCTCAAACGATGAGTCGCGAAAAATTGTGGATGGCGATTCAATCCGCGATTCGATATTCAAAGAAATTGGGCCATTTAGGTAGCCTGTGCTCGCGAATGCTTTTGGGATCCGAAACGCTCGAATGTCAAGACGAACAGAGAGGCACAGGTACGCTCGATTTAGATATGGGTTGGGAGATGACCACTTTGGTGGCCACGAAACTTCCACCGGACGCGGAACCTCCTTTACCGGCTATATGGCAGATGCAACCGTCTCCTCCGCCAAAGGAAGGGCATGTCGAGAAGTACGGGTGTGGGCTTTTTCACGCACAAAACGACGAAGGAGAAGAAGAAAAAAAAGAAGAAGCGAAGTAAACGCGCGACTATAATTATTACTACTTACATAATGACTAAACACATCATTTTCTACTTGTATCGCACCAACTCAATTCTATACCGATCGTTCTGCTGCTCCAAAATTTCTTTCACTTCTACTCTTCCTCTTCCTCGACAACTAATCATATCGCCTTCCCCAACCGTCGCGTTTTTCTTTTCGCACACGTTATAGTTCAGTTTCACGTTACCTTTTGCAATGTCCTCCCCCATCTTACTTCTCGCGCAACGGAAACCCGCCGAGGCGACGGCGTCCAGCCGAAGCGACGCTTCATACGTTCGCATGGGCTCTTGCGCCTGAGCGCCTTGCGTGCCTTCTAATTCGCTCAGAGGAAACAACTCCACGGTAACTTTAACGGTGCGGACAGATTCCAACGCTCTCGTCAAGAAAACCGCAATCGCAGGCGTGGCCATCACTTTCGCGCCACCCTCGGAAGAGTTATTCACTAAGATGTCTCCAATCTTTTCCCGCTTCACGCCCGCGTTCAGCACCGCGCCTAAAAAATCCGGATGCGTCGCCGGATCGAACGCAAACTTACCGCTTATGTTCACACACGCGATCGCGCAATTACTCGTGTCCACTTCCTCTTCCCCATCCTCTTCGTTCGCGAAAAATTCGTCCTTCTTAGCCAACTCAAACAGTTCTTCGCTATTCTCCGGCCTCGCGAGAAGCATCCGCTGCTGCTCCGCTCCCGCGTATCCCCCCGTCCTATCGCACACGATTCGGTCGCCAAAGTTCTTTCTCACCGCTTTTTCGATCCATTCGCACAGAGGAGGCGAGTAAAAATCCGTGATTTCACACGACCACACTTTCTCCGCTCGCTTCGCTTGCTCGAGCGCGCGCGTGACGTCTTTTTGAAACGCGGCGGGCATGCTCCCGGGAAAATCGTATTTATCTGCTTTCTTCTTCCCGGCGTTTGACGATTTGCTCTTCTGTTGTTGTTGTTGTTGTTGCGCGGCGACGAAAAAAGCCTCTCTCGTCGCGACGCGCGTTCGTCGGTTGCTCGTCGACGGGACTAATTTTGTGGCGGTGGCGGCGGCGCGCGACGAGAAAGCCGTCGACGACGACATGTCTTTCTTATTTCTGAGTGTAAGCGTGTGCGCGTGTGTTTTGGCGGATTACTGACGCGAGAAGAGAAAGAAAATGAAAGTATGAATACTCGTCGCCGATGATGCTGATGGACAAAATAACAATACAACAATGCTGACAGACGCGCATAAATACATACATATGTGCATAATCCACTCCCACTCCTTCTCATTTTTCATTTTTATCTGCTGTTGGACAACTTACAGACGCAATCGTAGACGTTCGCGCCTAACCTTTTCGCGTTGATTTCAGATTTAACCATCGCCAAGTTCAGGACGTCCACGTGCGGTTGGACGTATTTACCGCACTCCCAGTTCGATTCTAACGAACGGCCCATGCCGTCTAAAACGACGAGCCATCTGAGTTTTTCCCCCTGTTCCATGTCGACGCCGCCGACGGTGTCTTCGCGTTTGACCCAATCGTTGATATCTTTGCCCGTGGCGTTCAAGTTGAGCAACGTGGACGCTTGGCCGGAGGAGAGCAGCGCAATCTTGCCGTTTTCGCGGTACAGTCGTAAATGATCCGGGTCGTGTTCTTCGCACGCTCGGTAAAACTCCTCGAGTTCGTTGATGGTGACGTCGTTCAGCGCAGCCGATTCGTTCGCGACCAACGCGACTTTCGCGCCTTTGGTTCTCTTGGCCAACTCTCTCGCTAACAGTGTCATCCCTAAGACGTCCGCGCCGGCGTTGTCGCAAAACACGCACACGCGGTCGTACTCGTTCGCTCGCAACTCATTCAAATCGTCGCACAACCACTCGCTATTTCTCACTCGTTTCCTCGATGCTTCAAACGCAAACTGTAAATCCTCGCTATTCTTAAACGCAAACTTATTCGAATCCCCTTTAAACGCGTTCCCACCGACGACGTTTTGCACCGCCTGCGCCGCTCCGGCATCGAACAGATTCCCAGCCAATGCGATTTCAATCGCCGCTTTCAACGAGTCCTCCGAATTATCCACGTCATCCCTCAACGACTGAAACAAAACGTCCGAACACAACGCGTTCTCCGCCGCTTTCACCGCGCGAAACAAATCCGGCAACCCGTACCGCCGCAACAACTTCTCCTTCTCGCTGACCACATTCAACAACGTCCCACCCTCGTACGCGTCGCTCTCTACTCGCGATAAGAACGCGTCGTATTCTTCCTCCCACTCCTGGTACCTCTCTAAAAAGCTCTCGTCCTCTCCGTGAAACATGTCCTTCGTCCGTCGCGCGTTCGCCCGGTGCGACGGATGTTGACTTCGCAACAAAACCACCCACGCTTGGCGACAGGCCACGTCCGAGGCGTGCGCATCGCACACGCCCGGGGAAACGTGCGTGTATAAAGGCTGCGATTTCGATAACAACGGGAACGGCGACGCTTCGGTCGGGTTTGCGGAGCCATCGATGCTGATCTCTTCGATCGCTGTTAATTCGTAATCATTCGACAAAGCTTTCCCCGTGTTTTGGATGCGATGTTGCTGACGACGACGCGGAGAAAACAAACGAGGAGATGAAGACGATGATATTCCGCGATGTCTCCGAGAAGAAGAAGAAGAAAAAGAAGAAGAACACGCGGTTGATGACGTGGAGGCGAACGCGTGCGCGGAATATCGGGTGGTCATGTCGTGTTTTATTATATATATTCCGTATCTTAAAGTGTGGATTCCCCAATTTATCCATTTATAAGATATGGGAATCCGCGAAAGAGAGAACCAATATAATACTAATAAGCGCGAGTATATATATAAGTAGTATACATTTCGATGCATATGCACATTTAAATTTACAACGAAGGAGGTACCCACATGCAGCGCTTCAATAAAATGGCGACGATGGCGACGATTAAACACACGGAGAGAGAGTCTAGAAGTTTGATGGCGGACGTTCGGTGGTCGACGACGGGGACGGGCGGCGGCGGCGTCTGTCTTTGCACTGCGACTCTTCCGTCGTTTGCATCGTTCGCGGTGGCGTCGGTCTCGAGATGAGTCGTCGCAGAGGTATCGCTGGCGGTTCTAGGTGGAGGAGGAGAGGATGGTGCGTTTCTCCTTCGTTCTTGTTCTTCTATTATTTCTTCTTCTCTCGGTTGTCGTTGCTCGTCTGTTCGCGTCCGCGTTACTACGGACGGGGGCGTAGCCGGTGCGACTGGCGTTGCGTCGTCGTTCGTCGCGATAGTAGCAACGCCCTCCCGCTCCCGCGCTTCTCTCTCTTCTCTCTCTCTTCTTTCCATCGCCGCTTTCTTCGCCGCTTGTTTCGCTCTGTCCATTCGTCCTAACATTTTCTCGTGCACCAACCTCGTGACTTCTCTTCTCTTTTCGCTCCCAAAGGTAAAATTAACCTCCTTCGCTCGACTCTTCTCCGCGTACTCTCTCCGCTGCTCTTCGCTAAAATCGATCCCACCCAACGCGCCTTCACTCGGCGTCACCATAAACGCCCGAATCGCCGTCAACGCGGTCCTCACTGACCAGCTCGGTTGCCAATGTTCCTCGTGGTACGACGTAATCGACAAACAGATTTTCGTCAACGTCTCGAAGCGACCGTTTGGCGTCAAGAGCATAAAGTTCGGCGGTTTAAACGGGTAATCCACCGGAAGTAATATCCGACCGTGGTATATGCCGCCTTCAAACGGCGTGCCTGTTTATATGGCACGTGTGCGTGAGAGAGACAAAAAGTGAAGGAGAGAAGACGTTCGCGCGTCAGTTTTCCGGCGGTTTCCGACTTCGAGACACAACAACGAGAGAAAAGGTCAACACCCAAATTTCGCGCGTTGTCTCTCTCTCTGTCTCTCTCTCTCGCGCGCGGAAGAGAACGAAGACGACGCGAGACAGAAACGAGAAAACAGAACAACAGCAACGACGCGTTCGTCGAAATAAAACGCGCACCTTCCGCGCCGTACAAGGCGAAATGCCACTCGAAAATATCATCCTCCAAAGGTTCCGCCCACGTGGCGAACGCGTTCGGGTCGGCTTCCATCTGCGCTTCTGCTTCCGTGAACTCTTTCATCTCTTGCGAGATGCGACGGACGGCGGCGTTGTTCGAAGAAGAAGGAGACGAAGCGGAGGAGGCCATCGCGTGAGTATCGTTTTCGTTATCTCTTTTTATGCGTCTCTCTCTTTCTCTTCGGATGATCAGCGCGCGTCTTTAAAAGTGGATTGTTTTGGAGGATTTTAGGGAAAAATTTCGTCAGTTTTTGTTCGAGATGTCTCCTCCTCGCCGCCGGCGAGACGACGACAGCTCCGACGACGAGGAAAGAAGAAGGAGAAGAAGAAGAGGAAGAAGAAGCCGGTCTCGCTCTTCTTCTTCTTTCGACGACGACGACGACGACGACGATAGAAGAAGAAGAAGACGAAGAAGACGAACGAGAAGAAGAGGAGATTCGATTTCGATGTCGGACGGAGAAGAAGAACGACGTCGACAAAGCCGGCGGCGAAGATCGATGTCGTCTTCTCCGAGAGAGAGAAGAAGCGGAGGAGAAAGAAGAAGAAGGGATTTCGACGACGCGTACTATTCCTCCGAGGAAGAAAAAGAGCGTTTCCGAGGAAGGAGAAGGAGGAGTTATTCCTCCGACAGTTACCCCGATGAGGACGGAGAGAGAAGAAGGAGAAGAAGCGAACGGTACGAAGACGACTACGACGACCGCGATGATCGTCGCCGGCACAGGCACGGTTCTTCTCGCGAGCGAGGCGAAGAGTATCGTCGTCCTCGGTACGATGATGACGATGATGACAATAATAACGGCAATCCTCCGTTCGAGCGATGGGAAATTCGGAAAGGCGTCGTGCGTTCGATTCAGCCGTACGGATTGTTCGTGCGTTTGATGGAGAAGGAGGAAGAGGAAAAAGAAGAACAAGTGGAGGAGAGAGACAGAGAGAGGCGAAGGAGACGGCCTTTACCCGATGGTTTGGTGCACGCGAGTCAGGTTTCGAACGACATCACGTTTCAGAGAGACGATGCGGACGAGGCGAAGGTGCAATCTTTGTCGTATTTTTTTCCGACGGATACGATAGTGTACGCGAAAGTGTTGAAGTGCGAGCGGGATCCCGCGAGAGGGTGGAAAGTGAGCTTATCGATGAAAAACGTCGATCAAGAGAGCGGGGAAGATAAGGATCCAGAGAACAGAGACAACGGCTTCAATAGTAATTCAAACAACAATAATAACGATGGACATAGAAATAACAACAACAACAACAACAACGCGTCGACGGCATCGTTTACGGCGGACTTGTTCGGCGTGTACGAAGGTAAAGTAGCTTCGATTAAACCGTATGGCGTCTTTGTGAATTTAGAAAACACTCGAACGTCGGCTTTGGTTCACGTTTCCGAGATTAGCGAACACCTGCGGTTTTCGAGAGAAGACACGGACGAAGATAAAATCATGGGAATCGAAGGCGTGTTGTCGGTTGGCGAATCGTGTTTCGTGAAAATAATCGAAATGAAACCGCCGGAAAACGAACGCGATCGAATGAAACTGTCCGGGTCGATTCGATTGGTCGATCAAAAATCGGGCGAAGATTTAGACCCAGAAAACATGAAACTTCGCGATCGACGCGACGGCGGCGGCGGCGGCGGTGGTGGTGATGGCGGTCGGTTCATGAAGAAACCCGTCGGCGCGGACGCCGGCGAAAGAGTACAACCCGGCGGCATCGTCCAGTGGGGACACGAAAAAGCCGACGTCAAAGAGCAAAGCAAAACCGCGTACGATTTCGTCGTTGACGTCGAAGACGATCAAAAACACCAACCGAAAGCGGACGACTACTCGAAACCGAGGTTTGGTCACGGATTAGAAGGCTACGTCCCGGAAGTAAGAAAAGAGAAGAAGAGAGGAAAAGAAAAATCGTCTTCGAAAGACAACAAGAAGAAAGAATCGAAGAAGCGGAAAAAGCGCGAGAAGAAGGAGAAGAAGAAAAAGAAGAAGAAAGACAGCAAGAGGAAGAAAAAGAGCAAGCGCTCCTATTCTTCCTCCTCTGGGAGTTCCTCCTACTCGTACACCTCCTCAGATTCCGACGACGACAGTTACAGTAGCTCGTATTGATTGATGTTTTAAAGTTGAAAGCTCATGAATAATTTTTCATTTGTTATAACAAAAGATCGTTGATGAAAGCTTCGCACTGCGCATGCTACGACTCGATGCTAGTTCGACGCTGCTATATACTGTGTGTAATAATAAATATTCCTCCGGTAGAAGAGAGAAGCGCACATATTTATCGGTAACGCCACGCGGTTTAATAAAAACAAACAAACTCACAACTCCTTCATCGTTTGCGTGTCGTATTTTCCCGTGTGTCTATCTATGCCTTCCTTTCTATCCTTCCTCTTCTTCTTCCACTCCGCCTTGGAGACGCACTGCGGCGACAGCTCGTAACACACGTACTGTTCGACGTTCGTCTCGTTCAACTTCTCCTCGTACAGTAACGTCTGCAACTCTTCCTCGACCTCCTCCAGCACCCGTTCGCAGTAACTCTGAATCTCTCTCTGTTCCGTCTTTGCCTGCGCGCCTCGAACCGTTCCGCGCGGCGCTTTATACCACGAGTCCTCCGTCTCGTTTCGACTCGCGTCCGCCAAACTGAGCTGATAATCCGGAACTCTGCTCTTCTCGCAAAAGTCCTCCACGAGTTCTAAATATCTCTGCTCGGAAACCGAATACGGAATCAATTTCCCGTACCTCTGGCCTTTCGAGTCCAACCTTCCGCGCATATCGATGTGGTTTCTCTGCTTGTTTTCGTTGTTCAAAGCCTCCTGGAGCTCCGCGGAGACCGCTTTACACGCCGAGCATTTCGCCGCGATGGCGTCCGCGCTTTTTACAAAAAATAAAAGCGCGAAGAGTAGGGAAGAGACGAAGAACGAGAAGGCGAGAGGAGGAGAGAGGTGAAGGGTAGCGGCCTGATGGTGGTGGTGGTGAGAAGACATGATGCGTGATTTTGATCAGTCTCTCTGTGATGGTCCGAAGAGAGGAATAAGAAGAGAGATCGGAGGGGAAAAATGACGAATCGAAACTTCTTTTTTCTTCTCTTCTTTCGTGGCTGAAATCTCTCAATCTCTCAATCTAAAAAAAAAGGAAGAAAGAAGCAAAACAAACACCTAACCGACGACGACGATTTTCCGCCGCCGTATTGTTATTATTGTTCGTGAAAACTTCTGTCTCGTGCGCGAGAACGGAGAAGGAAGAGAGCAATCGTTCCTCTTCCTATTCATCGCTTGGTACCTTTCTTTTTTTTAAAACGAGCTCGCTATGATATATATACTTTCTCTTCGCTTCTTCATTTTTGCATAAATACACGTACTGCTTTTCTTTTCTCTCTCTCGTTGTTAACCGGCTCTGGCGCGGATTTGTTCGAGCCTTTTGACGATTTCGCTGGGCGTGCGGTCCATCTCTTCGCTTATGCGACGCTGCGCGTCCGCACCGAGTCGGCCGAACTGTTCGCACAAGTCGCCGTCTACGACCGCTTTGACTGGGAAGTACGAGGAGCGGAAGGCGCCGTGTTCGTTGCCCAAGATTGGCGGCGCTTCGATGCGCAAGTGCATTTCGAGGTGGGTGCAGAAATCGGCTTCGTCTTTGCTCGCGAACGGGACAAACGCGCCGAGCGCGCCGCCGAGGGTGGCGTAGACGATGACTTCAGAACCGCCGGTTTGTAAAGCGCACTTGGTTAAAGAGCAGATGACGTCACCGACGTGGAATTGCGCGCAGGCTTGGAGCTTGTTGTTCGCGCCGTTGAGCGCGCCCAGGGCGGCTGAGGATGTCAACGCCGCGTGTTTCCCTCCGGAGATGTCCGATTCGATCTCATCGGAAACGTCTTTGGGTAAGCGCAAGGCGGCAAAGTTCCCGAACTTGTCTGATACGGCCACCGTGTCGCGATCTAAGGGGAGCATAGATGTCACATATCGCGGCGCTACGTCGTCGGCGAAGATGTGCATGGAGCATTCTTGGTCGTCTTCGCGAACGTACTTGACGAAGAAGGCGGATTCGCACGCGTCGGTGACGTAGAAGCGGTCACCAGAGCATCGAATGTCGTTGATAAAACTGGGAAACTTTTGCGCGCACTCGGCTTTGCGCAATAATTTCTTCTTACCAAAATCGTACAGGCGTAAAACATCGTCTACGCCAACCAAGAGTTTGCCCTCAAAGTTTCGCAACGCAAACGGCGCGCCTTCGCAAGGAGTTTCGTGGACCAGTTCTAAGCCGGTGATGGCTTTGCTGTTACCCGCGGATTTTCCGTTCGCTGTTTCGCCGTTTGATGATTTTCCACCGCCACGTTTGTATCGATAACATCGAATCATGCCACCGTCGCAATCGCGAGGTTGCAACACAAAATTCTTCGCCGAACCGACGACTAATAACACCTCATCCGCTTTGGAGAAATAGGCGTGCGCAACGGAAACAACGCGTTCGTTGCTTTTAATCTCTTGCATGCACAACGTTTCCGCGTTAGCCGCGTCGACGATGCGAATACACGACGACCAATTGTTGTTGTCGTTCGCGGTCGATTTCGGCGCGCCAAACTGTTCGATGGGTGCTAATTGATACGCGTCGTCTTCTTCGTCTTCTTCTTCGTCTTCTTCTTCGTTTTTCTTCGTTTTCTTTGCCGGAGGCGCTTCGACGACGTATTCGTTCCTCGTCTCTTCGCCTGTTCTATCTTCAAATCCAATTATACCTCTATCAGTTTCAATTACCGCGACGACGTCGGGGTCGTCTGGATGCGTCGACATGGCGCGCGGCGTGTATCTCGCTTTTTCTGAACTTTGAGAAAACGCTTCGCCGAGATTTTCGCACGCTAAAATCCGTAAGCTTCCATCTACGACGGCGACGATACCTTCCGGAACTTGTTCGGAGGCAAAGCCACACGCGCGGTCGATGGTTTCGTGACACGCCGGGACGATTGAAAATCTACCGTTTTCGTTGAAACCTAACCAAGGCCGCGTGGATAAAGCGACGAATCCAGCCTCTTCGTTCATTTCGATGCGATTGAGTTTCGGAGGTCTTTGGCCGACAAAACGCGAGCGCGCGTCGGAAAGTGCGCCAGAAACGCGATCGACTTCGCACCTGACTAAAACGCCGTTGGATAGGCCAACGTTCAAGAACATGGACGGCGGCGCGCTGCTACCCGCTTTCTTGTTGTTCTTCGCGCTCTTATTGTTCACCTCTAAAAGCAAAACGGATTCTGGCGGCGACGGGGTTGCTTGGACGCCGACCGATCGCAACGCTTCGCCTGGATTCAACGATAACACTCGCACGGTAGAATCGTAACCAGCCACGGCGGCAAACTTGGCTCGCAATGATCCATCCGGAATCGGCGGGATGTCCACGCTGACAACCTCCGAGCTCGTTTCAATCTTTTCAATCTCTAAAAGCTGTCCAGCTTCGTCTAATTCGAAATATACGAGTTCGCCACCCGTTAAGGCAACGATAGCTTGGCCTCGGTTACACGCGCAAGCGGTTATTTTCTTTCTACCCGGCGCTCGCCACTCGTTGACGCCTTTGTTGTTCCCGCGAACGTGTCGCACGCCGCTCGGGTGGATTTGTATCAAAGACCCGTCGTCTTCGTCTCCTAAAGCAGAAACAGCTAACGTCGAAGATGTGGCGAGAATACCGGTATCTGTGACCTCCTCGACCGTATCGCCGATGGATAACACCAAAGTCGCGTTCGTGAACGAGACGACGATGTACGCGTCCGTAGTATCGCTTTTCGATTTGCGAATGGTGAAAACGCCGTTTGGATTCCCAGGGAGCGGTGAACGTGCCATTTCCGAAAGCGGCACGCCTTGACGCAACACGCGAAACGTGGAGCGCGGACCTTGACCGCACAGAGCTAATAAGCGAGGCGTTTCCTCCTTTCTCGATATGTTTGACGCTAACGCAATGGTTGGTGAAAGCGATTCAATTTCGTCAATCAAGGCAAGGTTTTTTAATTTTCTCGGATTGAAAAACACCGGTTGAAAGTTCTCCTCCTCTTCGTCGTCGCCGTCGTCGTTCTTACCTTTTCCTTTCTTTTTCGTTGAGTTGTCAATTTTCTTCAGAGTTTTCGAGGAAGACTCTGCGGACTCTTCGTCGTCACCGAGCGCGATGAACTGAAACAACGCGTGAGCGCCAAACTCAGAGCCGCAAAACAAAAACCCAGTCTTCAACACGCACAACGCGCTGCACACCGGCACCGTATCAAAATACTTCATCTTTAATTCTGAAACTTTTCTATTCGTCCAATCTAAGGTTACTTTATAACAGTCGCCGTATTCGCTCTGCGCGATGAAGAAAAACCCGTTTTTACTTCGGTGCGATGCAAACGAGGCGATCAAAACGCCTCTCTCCGCATCTAAACTCGTTCGCCTCGGGATGACGCAACGAATTTCCTCGTGTTTCTCCGCTCTGTACACCAAAAAGTTTTCGCAACAGACAATCACCCCGCCCGGTCCGTCGCTGCCTCCCGGCACCGGAATCAACTTATTCGCACCGTTATCAACCGGTTCCGACCACTTCCTCGCCACGTGATTCAATCCTAAATCCAACTCGTAATACGTCAGCATTTTTTGTGCTTCTGCGGCAGCTTCCCCGGTATCGTCAACGTCCGCTTCTCCGTAAAACAACTCAATCGCCATAAACCCGGGATTCTCCAACCCGTTGTCTACCGCGCACACGTCGAAGGCAATCGTCTTACCTTTGTTCGCCTCCAAAGGACTACTAATCGTCAAATTCGCCTGAGAATCTCTATTCAAAACGTACACGACTTTCTGCTTTTCCACCGCGGCGAGCATGACCGCTCTCCCTTTCGGATCTACGCAGCAAAACTGCCCCGGCACCACTCGCCGCACGCCCGACTTCCCAAAAGTTTCCTTGTGCACCTGCTCAAACTGGTTCTTCTCGTTATCGAATCTCAAAACCACAATCCTCCCAGAATCCGACCCGACGACCACGTGATCCCTGTTCGCTCCGGCTAACCGAAACGCGGACATCGATCGAATGATACCGAAACACTCGCGAAACGCGATCGACTTCAACTTCCCGTGTTGGTCCGGTCGCAACAATTCAATAGCCGTCCCTTTACTCACGATTATTTCTTGCACTTTCGGGGCGGAGAAGTTCCCATTGATGGCCGTTTGGCACGTCCCCGGCCGCTGCAGCGTCACGTTGTACAGGTGCATCTCTGTTTATCTCGTGCGTTTGATGTTATATTTACGCGCGCGTGAATTCGATCGCCGCCTCCAAAAGAAAAGCAAAATTGAATTCCTTTTTCCCCACACCAGCAAAACGTGGGAGAAAAAGAACCGCCGTGGAAAAAATGCGAGCGCGCGCGTCCAATCTCTCTTCCTCTCTCTCTCTCTCACTCTGTGTTGCGTTGTGCGCGTCGTGAACTTCTCCTCTCTGAGTCGACTGATGAGACGTGTGACACGTGCGAAAAGAGAAGAAAAAACAACAATCTCTGCTCTCTTTTTTTGTTGCAAAATTTAGGGTTTAGGGTTTAGGGTATATAGGGTTTCAAATTACCTAAAGCACCTTCTCCACAGAGAGAAGAGAGAGAAAAAATCACTCCAGAAGAAAGAAAGAGAGAGAGAAAATGTCGCGTTTCCTCTTCTTCCGCCACGCGCGAAGAAGCTTTGTCGGATCGAAAGCAGCGCAACATTATTATTCTTCTCGCGATGCTTTGTGTCAAAGTCGTTATTATAACTCCAGCAGCGCAGTTACGAACGAGAGATGTTTATTCGGTATTGCGCATCGATGTCAGCCATTTGGCACCTCTTTTTCCCCAAAGCCGCCGGAGTTTAAGAAGGGAAGCGCGGACGACTTCAACTCGGGACGAAGAAGAAGTTTCGCCGCCGACGCGAAGAAGAAGATACTGAAAACAGGCGCGGTCGGGACCACGTCGTCGTCGACGACGACGACGACGACGGGTTCAATGACGAGAAGACAGACGAAGAAACTGGATTTGAATCCACCGACGATCCCGGGGGTGTTTGACTCCATCGAAGACGCGGCGTGGAACGCCGCCGTGGCCGAGGTGGAACGAGAGAGGGAATTGGAGGAGAGAGAGAATATCGGGGAAGGAGAGGAGATGCGATACGACGAGAACGGGAACCCGGTTTTGAATAATAATAATAACAACAACAGAGAATATACTGGCGCGACGAGCAGTAGTAGTAATAGCACGAGCACCAGCTTGAGTCGATTCGATTATTCGTTACCGGTTCGAGCGTATTATTTAGGATCGACGGTGGATTTTCGACGCTTGGCGAGGGAGCTGCCGACGTACCCGAAGGAGTTTACCCGAGAGTGCGTGGTGATTCGATTAGCCGCGAGACGGTCGGTCGAGTTAGCTTCGAGTGGTGTTAATGCTAGCAGCGTTAGTCATTTAGCGAGTAGTAGTAGTGGTGGTGGTAGTAACGATGAGAGAAAGCTGAACACGTTGGCGAGTTTGAGGGAAGCGGCGGAGGAGGTGTTGAACAAGAGGAAGAAAGGCGCTAACAACGGTGATACTGGTTTGGAACAGAAAAATGTGGAAACGACGGCTTCACAGAATGCCGCAGAGCAAACGAATGAGCCAGCACCATCGACAATGTCACAGAGAGCAGTCGGTATTCCGAGCACGGATTTGATGCGATACATGGTTGTTTTTAAATTCGGTTCGGTGGTTTTTTACAACGTCGGCGCGCAGGAACGCGAGGAGTGTTTGGAGTTGACGCGAAACTTTGTAGAATCCCCGTTAGCGTACCCAATGAAAGAGGATTATTTAGTTAAAGTATCGCCGAGATTAGACGAGTGGGCGAAATTAGAATCCGACCACATCGTTCTGAAACGGTTGGACGTGAATAACATTAGCGTCATTAGCGCGGTGTTGGCGCAAACCGTGGCGCTGGAGCACTACGAGCACAAAGTCGACGCGATGGTTGAGATTTTCTCGAAACTCAATAAAAGCACCGAATTGACTGGAGATTTAAACATTTCCAAGAAGCGGTTGTTTTCGTTAGTCGCGGAAAATAATAACACGTTGACGGAATTGATCACCAGATTAGGTTTGTTGGGAAGATCGGACACGGCGTGGCAATACGCGCAGTATAACATTGTTTGGGAAGGATTGAGGCAAGATTTTGAATTGGAAGATCGGTTCCAAGATTTAGACTACAAGTTAAACTTGATTCAAACGCAAGTGAAGTTCTATTTGGAGATTTTGCAGAATAGAAAGAGCGATTTCTTGGAGTGGACGATTATCGTTTTGATTGCCTTGGAAATTTGCGTGTCCTTGTACGACATGAGCGACAAACTGCCGAGCTTGCCATTTTAGAGTTAGATTAGAAGAAATGTATAGTAAAGTATGTAACGCATCGCACGTGTATTTAAATAAAACAATATTCAAAACTCGCGATTCAGAAACGCTCTCAACTCTATTTCCGCTTCGCGCTCTTTCGGTATTTGAGTATTGTTTTGTTGCTTTTCTTTCTTCTCCTCTCGCAACCTGGAGCGGAACATGACAGGTTTCCCGTTTGGTTTTTTTCTCGCAGGTGCGGCAGCTCTTTCCATGGCTTTCTTCAATCTTAACTCTTGCTCTTCTTTTTGCTGCTGCATCTTCAACTCTCGGTTTCTGTGTCGCCGCTCTTTTTCTATCTTACGTTCGCGCTCGGCGACGACGTCTTGGGGCATTTTTTCAATCTCGACAAAGTATCGCTCCAGCGTCTCTTCAATTTGTCTCAACATATCGACCGCTTCGATAGATGGAGGTTTTGCATCATTAGAAACGACTACGCTTTCGTACACCTCTCTCACTTTCTCGGTCAAATCCTCTAACTCTTGTTCAGGCGACAACGAAGTCGAAGTCGACGGCGAAGAAGAAGTAGAAGTCGGAGACGCCTCCAAACCGTACGCTTTTTTCTTCTGCATCTCCTCCACGATCGCTTCTCGCAACCTGGTGATCTCCATTTGATTCCGTTTACTCTCCATTTCCAGCTGATTCAACTCCTTTGCTCTTCTCTCGGTATCTCGTTCGAGTTGATCTTCGATATCTTGCGCCTCGCTTATGAGCGTTAAATTTTCCTCCTCTAATTTTGCAAATACGTCTAAGAGCTGTTTTGGATGCGTAAAATACATCGGCACTGGTTTATTCTGTTCGATTTCATCTTTGCGATATTCATCTCTTCCATATTCTTCGTCTCCATCATCACCATCTTCCCCTTCCAACCCAATGTCGCCGTCGTCTTCAAGCTCTCTAAACTCCGCCAACCACTCCTTCGGCGTCAAACCGTCCAGAAATCTCAAATACTCCTCGCACTCCTCCAACTTATCCTCTCTCCTCCCTAAATCCAACCGCGCCGTCGCGATTTCATCGTTCAGCCGCTTCACCTCGTTCGCTTTCTCCCTCTTCTTCTTCGCCTCTTTCGCCGCTCGCCTCGTCGCCTCTCGCACCCGCTCGTCGTTTTCTTTCAAAAATGAATCGAAACGTTTTTTATCCTCTTCGAGCATCCTCTCCGCGTTTCTCAGCGCCTCTTCTCTTTGCGCGGCGCGTTTCTCGAGCTTTTCGATTTCTTCTTTCCGTATGTCGACGGCCATTTGCGCTAAGAACGTTTCGCGCTTGCGTCGGACGATATCGCGCGCGGATTCCTCCCGATGATGGTGATGGTGATGGTGATTACGCGCAAAGCTCGTTGAAGATCTCGCATGTGTGATTCTCTCGGTGGTGTTGGTGGTGGAGGTCAAACGCATCGCGCGTTTGTTCTTCCCGTTTCGTTCGCTCGAACTGCCGTTCGAGTCGTTCGCGTTCGCGGCAACGACGATCGCTTTTGTTGGTGTTGTAGTTGTAGTTGTCGTCGTCGTCGTCATGAGGGACACTCGTGCCCGCGCTTTGAAAACGACGCGGTGAGGGAAGTTTGACTCTCTCTCGTTCGTATTTTTTTCTATTTTCAGAAAAAAAAACGCTTGACTTTTTTTTCCGCATGCACGCACATGCGCACAAAAGCAAACGTAAAAAAAGAACGAATGGTGATGAGAGGTGATGCAGAGACACGCAGCACATCGTCGCAAATGGTGACGAGAGGGCAGAAAAGAAGAATGGCTCAGAGGGATCTGTGGGATTTGATCGTGAATAACGACGATATTTCTTTCAAACACATTTTACCGAGGTTGGAACGAAATGATATAAAATTCTTGTATGACGTGAATACAGAGACGAAAGCTTTGATTAAAAGAGCAATCACTTCTGGGATTACGTTGGAGGATAGGTTTAAGATTGAAGAGATGTCGTCGATATCTACGTTGGAGTTTGCGTGGAATAACATGGACTGGGAAGCGAAAGATAAAGATGGGCATGTGATGAATCAAGCTTGGTTTTGCTGCAGAGTTGCTCTAACGAATAAACTCGAGTTGCTCAAGTGGATACGAGAGGAGAAAGAGTGCGAGTGGAGTTGTAGTACGCTTACCATGGCCGGATCAATAGGTAATCTTGACATGATAAAATATTGCGTTGCAAATCAGTGTCCTATCAAAGATTGTGCATGTATAGCCATTGCCGAATACGGTCATCTCGAGTGCCTCAAATACTTACACGAAGAGGTCAAAGCGCCTTGGGACTCTGTGACAGGTTCAGTTGCAGCTTTAAATGGTCATCTACATATACTCGAATATCTTTCTGAACACAAATATGATGAATATGACTGGACCGCTTGTGGACATGCGGCCTGGGATGGTCATTTCGATTGTCTGAAGTACTTGCACGAAACTGCAAAAGCGCCATGGAACTCAAAAGCTGTACAAGTAGCGCACGAGCGCAATCAAGCGGAATGTTTACAATACCTTCTCGAAAACGACTGTCCGTTACCAGACGGTTGGTCGTACGAGGGAGGAATATTGCGCACCGGCAACAACCAATAACGAGGATTCATCGTAAAAGCTTTCCCAGTCGTCACAAGTACACATCTCAATGATAATAAAAGCACACACACACTTTTCATCTCAAAATCACCTAAATTTTGTGTTTGTTTGTGGGTTTGCGTCGCCACACACATCTTCATTACATTCTTTTCCGAAAGAGAATATGAAACCATCGCGCGGTGCTTTGACATCTCGATGCGCGCATCGCTGGTCTCCTCCTCGCCGCATCAAAACGCAGAAGAAAGCGTCTTCTCGAGCGCGAGGGACGTTTTCCCGTGCGCAGCGAAACGTGTCTTTGAGCGCTTTTGCCGCCGACGATGAAAAAGCGGATAACAACAAAAGAGACGTGACGTTTTGCATCGACCGAGGCGGGACGTTTACGGACGTCTACTGCGAATACACGGAATCCGGAGCGAGGAAGAAGATGGCGATTAAACTTTTATCGGAAGATCCGAAGAATTATCAATCCGCGCCTCGGGAAGGTATTCGACGCGCGTTAGAAATCATCACCAAGGAGCGCATTCCGAGAGAGGTGAAAACGCCGACGGCGAGGATTAAATCGGTGCGGATGGGAACGACGGTCGGGACAAACGCTTTGCTGGAAAGGAAAGGCGCTAAAGTTGTCGTCGTGGTCACGCGAGGATTTAAAGATTTACTCACGGTCGGTAACCAGGCGAGACCGGACATTTTCAAGTTGGACGCGAGACGGCCGGCGAGTTTAGCCGAGAGAAGCATCGAGGCGGAGGAAAGGGTGAGACCGGTTCGGTGTTCGACGATGAGTGGAGATGGAGAATTCTATTACGGAGAAGGGAAGAACGAGGTGGTCGATAAGACGAAAGTGAAAACGAACGAGGAGATTGAGATCGTGGAAAAATTAAACGTGGAAAGTTTACGGCAATCGCTTTTGGAGGCGAAAAAGGATGGGTTTACCTCCGTGGCGGTAGTTTTGATGCATTCGTACGCGTACCCGGAACACGAAATCATGGTTGGTAAATTAGCCGAGCAACTTGGGTTCGAGCAGATTTCCTTATCGTCCGCGTTGACGCCGATGGCGAGGGCGGTGCCCAGAGGACACACCGCCGCCGTGGACGCCTACTTGACGCCAAAGATCAAAGAGTACGTAAAGATGTTTGTGGAAGGGTTCGATGACGGTTTAATGCGCGATGTCCCCGTGCTGTTCATGCAAAGCGATGGCGGCATGACGTCCGCGGATAGATTTTGTGGGTACAAAGCGATTTTGAGCGGTCCCGCGGGAGGAGTTGTAGGGTACGCGCGCACGGCGACCGAGGAAAGCGGTAGCAGTAGTCATTCGAACGAAGAAGATGACGATAAAATAGAAGCCGTAATTGGGTTCGATATGGGTGGTACGTCCACGGACGTATCGCGATACGACCCAAAACAAGGGTACGAGCACGTCACCGAAACCGTCACCGCGGGCGTCGTCGTGCAGTGTCCACAATTGGACATTTCCACGGTTGCCGCGGGCGGAGGGAGTAAACTGAAATTCTTCGCCGGAGGTTTCCAAGTTGGGCCGGAAAGTGTTGGTAGTGAACCTGGACCGGCGTGTTATAGAAAAGGCGGAGAATTAGCAGTTACGGATGCAAACGTTGTTTTAGGACGAGTATTACCGGAGTATTTCCCGAAAATTTTCGGTCCGGATGAGAACGAGGCGCTCGACCGAGCGGCGTCCGTGGCGAAATTTGAAGAGTTGCGGGATGAAATCAACGCGTGGTTTCGCGAGCGCGAAATTGAAAATAGCAATAATAGCAGCAGTCACGTAGACTTCTCGACCGAAGAGGTCGCGTTAGGATTCCTTCGCGTCGCGAACGAGGCGATGTGCCGTCCGATTCGAGAAATCACCGAATCGAAAGGGTTTGAAACGTCTAAACACATTTTATCCGCCTTTGGCGGTGCTGGTCCGCAACACGCGTGTGCGGTAGCGAAAGCTTTAGGCATTCGATCCGTCAAGATTCATAAATACTCGGGAATATTGAGCGCTTTTGGCATGGGGCTAGCCGATGTTGTTCGAGAAAAGCAAACAGCATGCTTCGCGGCGTATACGGAAGAAAACGAAAAGTTGTTTGAAAAGACCGCCGATGAGCTTCGCAAAGTCGTCACGCAAGAATTAGTCGAAGAGGAAGGGTTTGCCAGAGACGTAATCGAAACCGAATTGTATTTAAACATGCGGTTTGAAGGCACGGATGCGCCGATGATGATTAAAGAGCCATCTAAAAAATCAAACCCTTCGCGTTCATTCATGGACGAATTTAGAGACCGCTTCCGCGCCGAATACGGGTTCGTTATGGAAAACCGGGAGGCAATCGTCGACGACGTTCGCGTGAGAGGCGTGGCAAAATCCGACGTAAATTTATCAATTTCTTCTGAAGAAGAAGTACAAAAGGATAGTAGTAATAGCAGCAGTAGCTTAAAACAGCGACAGAAATCGCAGACAAAGACATACTTTGAAGGCGAGAAGGGCTGGACTGAAACGCCAGTGTACGAACTGCTCGATTTATTCCCGCGAGATGAAATCGTCGGGCCGGCGATAATTATGAACGGCACGTCTACATGCGTCATCGAACCCGATTGCGTTGCATTAGTCACAGATGCCGGCGATCTAGAGATTACTGTCGACGGATTCGCATCGAAATCTTCATCCTCGAGCGAAAAAGCGTCTTCTAAATTAGGGGTTTATGACGACGACGACTTTGACGAGGTTGCGTTTTCAAAAAAAGTAGCCGACCCAGTGCTCGTGTCGTTATACAACAATCGGTTCATGGGTATCGCAGAGCAAATGGGACGTACTTTACAACGCACGGCGGTATCGACAAACATCAAAGAGCGCTTGGACTTTTCGTGTGCGATTTTCTCGCCGAGCGGAGGGCTGGTCGCCAACGCGCCGCACGTTCCCGTACACTTAGGTGCAATGTCCTCGACCGTTTCTTGGCAACTCGAGCACTTGAAAGATGATTTGCACGACGGCGACGTGATTGTTACGAACCATCCGTGCTCGGGTGGCTCGCATTTACCGGACATTACCGTCGTCACGCCGGTTTTCTTTAAAGGAAATAAGTTGGAGTTTCTTGTCGCGTCGAGGGGGCATCACGCGGATGTCGGCGGGGCGACGCCGGGGTCTATGCCGCCATTTTCCACGAAGTTGAGCGAAGAAGGCGTGGCGATCGACTCTTTCAAAATTTTGAAGAAAGGTGTCTACGACGAAGAAGGTCTAGTGAAGCTTTTGAAAGAAGGCAAATCGAGGAAGATTGAGGACAATTTGAACGATTTGCGCGCGCAAGTCGCGGCCAACGCGCGAGGGATTCAATTGATTAGAGAATTGATGCGAGATTCTGGGACAAAAGAAACGCGAGAATACATGCGCTTCGTGCAAATGAACGCCGAATTAGCCGTGCGTGAAACGTTGAAAGCGTTTGCAAGTAAGATTCTCGCGCAAAGAAACGACGCTCAAAGCGAGACGGTGACGGTCGAGGCGTCCGATTTCATGGACGACGGTTCCGAAATTAAGCTTTCACTGACGCTAAACGCCAAAGACGGATCTGCTATTTTCGATTTCGCGGGCACATCTCCAGAAGTCGTCGGAAACTGGAACGCGCCACCGGCGGTTACGGTTGCCGCAGTGATCTACGCCTTGCGATGCATTGTCGATGAGCCGATCCCGCTGAATCAAGGCTGTTTAGCGCCAGTAGATGTTCGCATTCCAGACGGGTGCTTCTTATCCCCGTCGTCAACTGCCGCTGTCGTCGGTGGCAACGTCTTAACTTCGCAACGAGTCACGGATGTCATTTTCGAAGCCTTCGAAGCGGCTGCGAATTCGCAAGGATGCATGAATAATTTCACCTTTGGGGATGAAACGTTCGGGTATTATGAAACCATCGGCGGTGGCGCTGGTGCGGGTCCAGATTTTGTCGGCGCGAGCGGAACGCAAACGCACATGACGAACACGCGCATCACGGACGTGGAAATTCTCGAACGTCGATATCCGGTGCTTGTAAACACGTTTGCATTGAGGCAAGGTTCCGGCGGCGAAGGGAAGAACAAAGGCGGCGATGGATTAGTCAGAGAGTTTACGTTTCTCAAACCGCTCGTTGCGAATGTGTTGAGCGAAAGACGCGAGAAGAATCCAAGAGGGTTGATGGGCGGTCACGACGGTGCGAAAGGAAGGAATCTACTCAAGAGAAAAGGGAGTGAAAGCTTTGAAGTCATCGGCGGCAAGGTGTCCATCAACGTTGACGCCGGCGACATTTTACGAATTGAAACGCCTGGTGGCGGTGGGTATGGATCAATTAACTAGGACTGCGCGCGCAATATAATACTAGAACGTCTTCTATGTTACTAAAATGAATAATCATGACTACTTCGTGATGATGCACATCCTCTTCTTCTCTGCGTATTCTAAAGAGCGACAAAACGCGTCAGAATAAAGATTCAGAAAGAAATACAAACAAACAACAACGACACAAAGCAAAAACATAATTTTGACGAGAAGAAAGAAAAATGTCGACGGACAGTTAGACAGCGCGCCCATAACTAAAGGCTCCGCCGCTCTGTTACTATTCGTCTGAGTTCAATTTTGCATAACGGTTTAACTCGCGACCCGTGGCCTAAGGGCTTTAAGCTGGTACGCATGCACACAAAAAACAAAAAGATGAGAAGAACAAAACACAAACCTTCATCTTCCTCCTTCCGATCATCATCAATAAGAGAAAATCAATGATCCGGCAACGCCGTGCCTCTTTCAAGATTCGCTTTGATCTCTTTCGTGTACTTCCCGTAGTGTCGATCCAATTTCGCGTTGAACTTCGAGTTCCCGTCGTTAATCCCATCCCCTTTGGAGTCTTTAATCTTATCCGCCACGATCCGTTTCCTTCTCTTCTCGTCTCTTTCCTTCATGAACTTTTGCAACTTTTCGATGCCTTCTTTGCTCGCTTTATCGGTGCCGTATAGCAACGAATCCGCGTCTCGATAAAACTCCGTCGATTGGTGTTTCTTTTTTTCGTACTCTTCCTCGGATAGTTTAATATCGTTCACGTTTCGTTCGTACCGAATGGCTTGCTTCTCTTCCGAAAATCGATTGTGTGGATTCAAGTCCTCAAACTTTGGCTTCTTCTTAATTCTTTCGGCTTGTTCTGCGGTTTGCATCAACAAAAAGTTCTCCGGGTCCACGCCTTTCAATTTCGCTTCCTCTTCGCGTCTCTTTTTCACTTGTTCCGCCTGTTTCCGTCGAGCTTGTTCGGCGTACTCGTCCGGATTATCCTCTCGTTTCTTCTCGTCTAAAACTGCGCTGTGATTCAGCGTCCTCCCGAGGTTCATTCGTTGCCGCAATTCGTACAGTTTTCTTTGCTTTGCGTTCATTTTATCTAAATCCGGGGCCGCGCTCAGCGTAACCTCTAACCGGTCGCTTTCGTCCTCCTCCAATTCCTTCTCTTCATTCTTCATATCGCTCACCATTCTCTGCGCAGCCTTAGCCCGTTCGTCGTTCTCTCTCTGCTCTCGAAATTGATCTTCCATCTTCTTCGCCTCGGCTAAATCCATTTGCTTTTTCTTCTTCGTCGCGTCCCCGTTGGTATCGTCTTCGTCCTTCTCCAACTCCTCGTCGATTTCGCCGCACTCCGTCACGCGTATAACTTTCGACGTCTTCCCGGACTTCGAACCAAACTTTTCCATCTTCCTCACCACCTCCATCCCAGACGCGGTCACTCGCCCGAACACCACGTGCTTCCCGTCCAACCACTGCGTTTTGCTCGTGCAGAGAAAAAATTGCGACCCGTTCGTGTTCGGCCCGCTGTTCGCCATCGAAACCACCCCGGGACCGGAGTGTTTCAAGATGAAGTTTTCGTCCGGAAACGTTCTCCCGTAGATGGATTTCCCTCCGGTCCCGTCCCCGTTCGTAAAATCCCCGCCTTGGCACATGAAATTCGGTATTATCCTGTGAAATATCGACGATTTAAACCCGTTCGATGCGTCTCTGCTCGCGCAGAGTTGCCGGAAATTTTCGCACGTTTTCGGACACACGTCGTCGCGCAGGAGAATCGTAACGCGTCCTAAAGGCGTTTGGTCCGCCGAAACGTCCAGGAACACTTTCATTTTAATTTCTTCTTCTTCTTCTTCTTCTTCTTGTTATTATTAAAAGAGCGCGTCCTCGTTAGAGAGAGAGAGAGAGAGAGAGAGAGAGAGAGAGAGCGCGCGGAAGAGTGAATTCAAAT
>Ga0255765_1000710_pt1 | contig 44618 bp, 32 predicted proteins | sample 041ome_8_FD_179965 | JGI IMG/M metagenome (GOLD analysis project Ga0255765, IMG submission 179965) | Coastal salt marsh microbial communities from the Groves Creek Marsh, Skidaway Island, Georgia - 041407BS metaG (version 2) | ecosystem: Environmental > Aquatic > Marine > Intertidal zone > Salt...
GCGAGCGCGTCGGCGTCGTCGTCGGCGCGCGTCAGGATGGTTTTCCGAACCGGCGTCTTCGAGCGTCCCACGCGCTCGACCGTCGACGCCATGCCGCGCGTCGACGAGTGGCGCGGCACTTCGGGACGCATCCATGGCGACGCGCTCGCGCGGATTCCCGCCCGCGGCGCAGCCCGACGTCGTGCGCGCGGCGCAAAAGGACGAGACGTACGCCGCGGTGCGTCCACCGGACGCGCGCGCGACGCGACGACGCGACGACGCGACGACGCGATGACGTAACGACTTTGACGACTGACGACGCGACGCGACGCGACGCGACGCGCGCGCAGGCGACGGCCGAGCGACTGCACGACGCGTGCGCGCGCGCGCTCGGACCTCGACTGTCGACGCGGTGGAATCGCGCGCTGCGGGCGTGCGGGCGGGCGGCGTACCCGGCGCTGACGTACCTGAGCGGACGCGCGACGCTCGGCGAGGAGTACTGCGACTTGGCGAGCGGGGACGCGCGGGGAAGGAAATCGAGCGCGCGGGCGCGCTGGACGCGGTTCGTGATCGATGCGTTCGGCGAGGAGATCGCGCGCGAGCTGCGGGGGCGCGTGGTGCGAAATCACGAACGCGGCGTCGGGCTGGGGGGCGGGGAGACGAGCGCGGCGACGCGAGCGATGGACGCGAGCGCGAGGACGGCGCTGGCGCTCGTGGGACGACGCGTCGAGCGCGGGATGGGGGATGCGACGACGTCGCACGGGCAGGCGATGATCGACGCGCGAGGTGGGTTCGCGAACGCGGCGCATTTGGCGCTGTTTTACGCGAACGGGGAGTATTACGATTGGAGCTGCCGAGCGAGCGGGACGAGACGCGCGTTCACGGGGGCGTACGCGGGCGAGGAACGGCCGAGTTACGCGCTGTTAGGCGTGTTCGTGGCGTTTCAACTCGCCGTCGTGACGTGCGAAAACGTCGCGAGCTTCGCGCGCGGGGGCGGGTCGAGCGAGACGTCGGGGGCGCCGTCCGTCGGCGCGCGCGTGCTCGAATCCGACGGCTCGCCGGCGATCGAAGCCGCGATCGTCGCATCGCCGCGGCTCGACGTCTTCGGTAATCCCGTCGACGAAGGCGCGTCGGCGTCTCGAAAATCGAAATCCACGTCGCCTTTGATCGCCGCCAAGTGCGCGCTCTGCCTCTCGCCTCGCGAATCGCCGACGGCGACGCCGTGCGGTCACGTCTTTTGCTGGCGCTGCATCGCGGGGTGGGCGAGCAAAAAGCCCGAGTGTCCGCTGTGTCGAGCGCCGACCACGCCTCAAAGTCTGGTTCCCCTGAGTAACCTCGCCTAGATCGACGTGTCATTAGCAAGCGTCGTAGTTCGCCACTCGTCGCCGCGTCGAACCGCAGACGTCGCCGCGCGATGGGTCTCTTCGGCGCCGTCTTCTCTTTTCTTCCGTTCGTGCGCGCGCGACGCGACAAGCGACGAGACGAAAATCCCGATCGGCGTCGGCGCGGCGAGCGCGCCGCGCTGCTCGTCAAGCCAGACGCGGCGACGACGACGACCGAGGGCTGGGTGTTACGCGTCGTCACGCTCGCGCTCGTGCTCGCGTGCGGCGTCGTTTGGGCGTCGTTCGCGAGCGAGTTGCAAGAGCTGTCGATCGGGGCGCGCGCGGGGGACGACGTCGCGGGATTGGGGGCGGACGTGGACGTCGAGGCGTGGATGGCGACGCGCTGGCGCTGGATGATGGTTTAGCTCACGGGACGAAACGAAACGAATTCGGTGTTGTATTGATAGAATGTATAGCGTAGCTAAACGATGACTAGAGGTGCGAATAACGCTTTCCAGTCGCGCTCGGCGGCGGCGGCGCCGTTGGAGACTTCGAACTCGAGAGATTCGCCGGGCTTCGGCGGACGCGTGAGCGCACGAGCGCACACTTCTGCCAAATCCTCCATGCTCACCTCCCCCGTGAGCGTGTCGCCCTGTCCAAATCTTATCTCTCGACCTTGCGACGGTGATGATTTCACGCTGCACGGTCGAATGATGGTGAGCGCGACGCCGCTTCGCTTGGCCAGCTCTTCTCTCGTTTTATCTCGTCGAGCCTTTTCGTTGGCGCTCGGAAACAACCCGCCGCCCGCGCTCTTCGCGCTCGACACCAGCACGACGTGTTTCACCCCTCTCCGCACGCATGCCGCTAATAAATCCTCCTCCAGCGCGTCCGTCACCACCATCGCGCGCACGCCGTTCAACCGCGCTCCCGCGCTCATCGAGTTCGACACCACGTTTACGTACGGACCGAACCGCGTCTCCGCGCCGACGATCTGTTCCGCCTCGCACGCCGCCACCACGCTCGCCTTGGCCAATATCAATTGCACCACGATGGATTCTCCGAGCGCGCCGTCCGCGTTCGTGACCAAAATGCTCGTCTTGGGTAGGTTCAACTCGACGTCGTCGTCGTCCTCGTCGGCGTCGCCGTACGCCGCGGTCTCGTCGCCGTTCTCGTCGCCCGACGCTCCGGTGCCGTCGCCGACGGAGCTATCGGAACCGTACCAACGGCGCAGTTTAGGGCCACCCTCCATGACGTCCAGCATCTCTGCGTCGCGCGCGCGCGCGGCGTCGTCAGTCTCGGTCGCGTGACGTCTGTGCGCTCTGACGCACCTTCGAATATTGAACGCTTCTTACCGGCGCGCGCGGCGATCGCGCGCGACGCGCGCGCGCGGAACGCGCTCGGGGACGTCGTCGGGCGTCGCGACGCGGACGCGGGGGCGACGAGGCGCGCGCTCGCGAGCATGGCGTGCGTCTTTGAGTGAGGCTCGGGACGAGACGGTTCCGGAGCGAACGCCGACGCCGTCGGTATCACAATCGATCGCGCGAGCGATCGCGCTCGTGTCTCGCCGCTAAAAAACTAAGACGCCGCGCTCGCGAGGGACGGGTCGGCGAAAGTGAGCGGGACGAGGGCGACGTCGCCGTTGGCGAAGGCGACGGCGAGCGTCGCGCGGAGTCTGCCGGCGGCGACGGCGAGCGGGGTGGATATTTTAACCGCTTGCGCCGGTACGCGCGCGCCGGTATCGTCATCCGCGGTGTCGAAGTATCCGATCAGACTGCTGCTGACGATGTTTGTCGTGCGCGTGGCGTAGAGGGCGACGACACCGTCTCTGTCGCCGCCGCGCAACGCGAGCGCGAGGCGCGAGCTCGACGCGTCCCAAACCATGTCCGCGACGTCGTGCTCGCTCGTCCCAGATCGCGAGGCGTCGCCGCCGACGATGTCCGGGAGTTCTAAGGGTAACACGTGAGCCGCAATCTCGTTCACGCAATCCCTGGGCGAAAGATGCACGGCGGAGAGCTTCGCCGAACCGCGCGTGGCTATCAACGCCACCGGAGCGTCTCCCTGCTTCCCTTGCACGTTGCCCCATGCCGTCGCGGTCACCTCGCGCCCGTTCGTGCTCCACTTTCTACACGTCATCGTGTCGCACTGCCAAACGCTAAAGCCCTCGCCCACGTGCGCGGCGAGAAGGTAACCTCCGCACGCGCTGAAGGCGACTCTGGAGATGCCCGCGCCGCCGCCGCCCAAAGGCGTGTACGTCCCCGCGCTCACGTCCCAGCAATGAATCACGCGACACCTTCGCGAGCACGCCACGAGTAAAAGTCCATCTGGGCTCCACGCTACGCACTCCGACGCGCATATCCCGCCCGGCGGCGCCGTCGGCCCCGCCTCGTGCGCTCCGCGCTCGTTGTAAATCGTAAGCCTCCAACGGTACCCGCTCGTCTTCCCGCTCGTCCCACGCTGCGCCAACGCTCGCACTTTCGCCGCATCGACCGGGCTTAGCGCTCCTGTTTCGCTCGCAACCGCGCTCGACGCGCGCGTCGCGCGTCGCTCTCGCGTCCAAACGCACACGCCCGACGCGCCCGCGAGCGCGAGCGCTCGTCCCCGTCTCGGCCGCCACGCCATCGCCGCGCACCGTCCGTGCGCGCGATGCCGCAGCGTCGTCACCTCGTCCTCGCACTCGCTCTCGTCGTCGCTCGCGCGTTTCCGCGCCCGCACCGCGCCTTTATCATCCATCGCCGCGTCGCGCGTCGCGCACCGACCGCCGTCATCCGTCGTCGCCAAGATTTCCTTCGTCGGGTGCCACGCCAGCGCGGCTTTCGGCGCCGCGCCGTCGCGCGTCGACTGCGACAGCGCGCGGGTGATCTCCGTGAGCGCGCCGTTCGAGAGCGCGGCGTCGCGGACCGCGCGCGCGAGCGACGGTTTCGCTGAATCAGACTGTTGACGCGAGGCGTCGCGCGGGTGCGCGTCGCTCGTCGCGCACGCGCCGCGAACGGCGACGGGACATCGCACGACGTCGCCGAGGGCGCGTTCGACGCGCGCGCCGCCGGGGCCGATGAACTCGCAGTCGACCTCTTCGAGCGCGGGCATGGCGGAGAGGCGGCGAGTGCGGCGAGGCGCGAAGACGAAGCGAGGGCGTTTCTACGTATGGAGACACATTCGTGTTACAATGAAGAGTGAGGAGTAGTGTGGTAATGTAAATCGGATCATCGTCGTCGTCGTCGTCGTCGGTTGGTTTCGCGCGCGTTCGTCAGAAGAATGCTTCGGCGGAACGCTTGACGCCGTTGGAGAGCTTTGTTTTGGTCTGCTTCGGCGGCGCGCTGTGGGTCTTGCCGTGAATCGGACGGAAGATGGTCTTCGTCGGCGTCAGACGAAGATTTTGCTTGCCACGTTTCGTGTTGATCGGACCCCGGAGGTCCGGGGATGAATACGTGATGCCTTCGTCGTTCCACATCAAGCGTTTCGATCTCGGGGACATGGACGGGGAGTCGAGCGAGTCGAGCGACGGCGTCGGCGACGCGGAGTTTCCGCGGTCCACGACGGCGCGCATGGCGACCAGCTTCGATCCACTCCTCTCTGGCGCGTCTGACGATTTTGCCGTCGCGGCATCATCGGATGACTTTGAGCTTGACTTTTTCTTCTTCTTCTTCTTAGCGCTTCGCTCTTCCTCTGCTTCTCGCGCGGCGAGCTCCTTTGCCAGGCGACGTTCGCGCTTACGACGTTTCTTTTCTTTCTTCGCGGCCTCTTCGTCGACGGGCTCGTCGACTTCGTCGACTTTGCGTTTCGTCTTCTTCTTTTTCTTCTCAGTCGAACCGTTGACGAGTCCGGCGCTCTCTTGCGAGACGCCGTTCTGCTTACGCTTTTTCGGTGGCGACGCGACGTCCTCCGCCTCTGGATCCTCACCACGCGCCTCGGCGTCCTTCTTGATCTTGCTCGCGCCTTTCTTCAACATCGCGTGTAACTCGTATAACGACTCTCTGCACGCATCGTCGACGCCGTGCTCGGCACCGAGCGTGATGGCGCGCTCGTAAAGTTTCTTCAAAGCACTCGGTGTCAAACGCGGCGCGCGCGGATCCTCGCTCGCTCGCGACGCATCCGTCAGTGGTTCGAACACATCGGTGCGGATGCGCTTGAGCAACACATTGCTCTCCTCCTTCTGCATGGCGTTGATGAAAACGACCACCAACGCCGCGAGTGCGCCGCTCGGAATTGGCGTCGGAGCGCCCGCCTCGATTTCCTCCTCCCCGTCGTCCATCGCCAAACCCGTCTCACCCTTACACACCGCCTCAACCTCCCTCAAAAACACCTCCGCCACGTGCAACTTGAACCCGATACCCTCCAACTGCGCCGATTTCGGCGCCCCAAATATCGCCTCCGCCATCGTGCGTCCGATATCATCCGCCATATCCCATCCTCGTTCGCCCGCGAATCGAAACCCGTGGTGCAACACGCGTCGCGTCAACAAGCAATACTTATCCATCCTGTGCTTATCTATCCCACCCCACTCCGTGCGCATCGTCCACAACCCCGCTTCCAAGTACACCATCGCCACCTCGCGATTCAGCACGTGCACGAGCGCTCCCATCTTATTCGCCACCTCCAGCTGCGTCGCTCTCCCGTCGGCGTGCCAATACGAGTAAAACAACCCGCGCCACAGCTTCTTCCCATCGATCGCCGTCAGCGTCTCGCGACTGGCCAGCCACTTCGACACGTTCACGAACGTCTTATCGCGCACGCGTTTATCGCTGTCCGCGAGCTTTTTCGCGAACGACGAGCTCATGACGACGATTTCGGCGTCGGCGGCGGCGGCGCTTCACGCGCTCGAGACGGCGCGTCGGCGCGCGCGACGGCGTCGCGTCGGCGTCGATCGCGCGGAGTCGACGCTTTGACGCTCGCCGTCGGCCGCGACGCGCGCCAGCTCGCCGCGCGGGCGTGTGCGGCGCGCGATGATGTCGCGCGGCGGCGCGCGGCGAACGCGCGAAAAAGACCAGCCGTTGGCGAAATGTCAATGTGGGCGCCAACAGTCGGCGAGCGCGCCTTCGACGACGCCGAGGGAACGCCTGCGCGCTAAAAACGCGGCTTCGAACGCGCACACGGTCGACGCGTACGTTTGCCACGCGCGGTCGACGTCGCTGGTCGCGTCGGCGCGACGGGCGAGCGATTGCGCGGCGCGCACGGCGAAGTCGGCGGTGGCGCGAAGCTTGGCGAGCCGGCCGACGTGACGCTTGATGAGACGACGCTTGGAGGCGTCGATGGGTTGGGGTAAGGGTGGATTCGGGGGATTTGGTGCGCGTGACGCGCCGGTCGCGATGGATGGTGCGGTGCGATGGACCGCGGTCGGCGCCGGGGGACGGCGCGCGTCGGCGGCGCATTTCTGAAGCCAGCGATCGACGACGGCGGCGGCCATGCTCCAGGCGTGCGCCACGAGCGCGAGCGAGCTGACGAGTCGAATTGAATTCGACGCGACTTTTGGTGGCGATGGTCCTGTATGCGGTCGAAGCGGCGTTACGACGTCGGAGGCTTTGGAAACTCCCGATCGCTCGAGTTCGCGCGAGGCGACGTGGACGAAGCACTCGAGCGTGACGAAATCTTGCGTCGAGGCATCTCGCCGAGCGATGTCAGCAGCGACGCGATCAATCATGTCGTCGTCGTTCAGCATCGCGCGCGCGATCGCACCCGCGCTCTTGAACGCTTCGCTGAGTGTTTTCACGAGCGCCGGGTGATGCGCCAAGGTTCCATACGGATGCCGCTTGGCGAACGTCGCTGCGATGGCCTCGCGCGCGAATGTCCGCGCACGCACAATACCGACGAGCCCCCTTTCTATGACGAGCGCGAATGAGACGCGCGATATTCCGTTTCGATGCGTCGCACTTCGCCGGATGACGTCGACGTCTTCCGTCGACGGAGCCGCTTCGCCAAGAACGGGAGCCAGCAAGTGTGCCAGCGAACGCGTCGCCTCTTCAACGCCTAATATCGGCGCAGTTTGCGGTGACTCAATCAATACATGCTGTGTGAATCGAATGGTCGACATCACTCGCTCGAGTTCGAACGCGTCGAGCTCTTTGAATCGTGTGAAAGTCTGCACCCACTCGCTCTGCGCGTTGATCGTCGCGAGCGCCTTCGTGAACATTTGGTGGTGTTTGTCACCGAGAGTCCGCGAGCCGTGTCGCTTGTAAAAGAACTCGCGAACACGATGCGAAACGTCCATGCTTGAGTCATAGCTCAGAGCTAACTCAATCGCTATGAGTGTCGCCAAACGATGTGTCGTCGGCGAATCCAACGCCTCCGTATCGGCGAAGAACCGCGCGTCGTCGTCATCAACGTGTCGATCGCGTCCCGCGACCGCAGTCCCGGTTTCACCGCCACCACATTCCCGATTTAAGTCTGTGACGAATACGGGAAGGCTCGCGACCACGTCTGCGTCCCCTAAAGATGACGCTACCTCGCTCAGTTCGCGTTCGGTACGCGGCGACGCGCTCGCGCATTCGCTAGACGACTGCGACGCGCGCCGCACGCGCGAATCGTCGTCGTCGTCGGTGTGCCCTAGACCATTCGAGTCATCAGACGCCGTAATACGACTCGCGCCGTCTACATCAACGCACGTCGACGCCGTGCGCGCGCATTCCAAATCGCATCGCAACTCTCGCGCGTCCGTCTCCGCCTTTACGCTCCGCCGCGTCTCCCTCGCGAGTTCCTCACGTAGCTCCTTCGCCCGCGCGCGCTCTCGCTTCACCGAGCGCATCGCCGAGTTCACTTCCTCCTTCGCGCTCGACACCACGAGATCTACGGCGCGAAGCGCATCCTCCACCGCCGCGCGTCGTTCTTCGTCGTCGCCGTTCGCCGCGCGAAGCGCCGCCACCTTCGCCACCGCCCGCGTCGTCGCCGCGTCCAGCACGCTTCGCGACATCGCCTCCGACGACGCGTTCCACTCGCACCGCTCGATTCCGTCCTCGTTCGCGACGTCGCGGGCCCGTCGAAACCCGAGAGACGTCGCCGCGCCCGCGCGTCCGTCTCGCCGTTCCAGCCGACGCGAGCGATGTCCCGCGCGGCTCTCCGAGCGCGCGGCGACGCGCGGCGTCGCGCGCGCCGACGACCGGCGCTCGACGACGGCGTCTCGCGCCATCGCGCGCGCGCGCGGCCGCCGCGCGCCCGCGGCGCGCGCGCGCGCGCGCTCTTTAAAAATAGGACGCACCGCGCAAAGTGACGCTTCGTCTCGCGCGCGCGCGCACTGTCGGACGTTCGAACCGATGCGCGCTTCGCCGATCGGCGCGCGCGCGGCGACTCGCGCGGCGCCGCGACGCGAGCGACGCCGCGACGCGAAACGGTCGGCCGCGGCGCGCGCGCGCGGGAGCGACGACGCGCGCGCGGGAGCGACGACGACTCGACGACGCTTTGCGCGAGGTTTACAGTTGAGTTTGCTCCCGCTGCTCGCGAAAGACGCGCGAGCGCGCGACGAGGGCGACGCGACGAAGGAAACGCGGACGTTTAGCGTGGAGACGCGCTCGTTTCGCGTCGGTAACGTGCCGGAGTACTTCGAAGAGATCGATCTGGGGGACAGCGCCTCGGGCAAGACGTACGAGACGCTGCTGCGGGACAAACGTTTTGGGTTGGCGGGGAACACGATCACGCTGAGTAAGCAGACCGCCTCGAGCGGCGGGCCGCGGAGTTTGCGCGACATAGGTTCGATCGAGGACGTGGCGGCGCGTTTGGTGGATTCTGAAAATAAAAAGTCGCGCGGCAAGGCGAACGCCAAACTGCGCGTGTTCGCCGAACGTCGAAAAGATTCGATCGAGTACTACGACATCGTGTACGAAAAGAACGTGCTGGGCGTCAGGCGCGTGATTCAGTGCACGTTAGCCCTGGACGTGGACGACGCTGGATCGAGCACGCTTTACACGTTGACCGTGGAGGAGGACGCCGAACGATACGACGACGCCGAAGCAGAAATGCGCGCGGTCGCCGACGGCTTTAAAATCTTCCGTTGATCACGTGGCGTCACATCACGACATAATTAATTTTACTTCACACGTGCGCGCTTTTCGATCGCTCTTTGATTCGGCCTCGACGTCGCCGCGCGGTCCTCGAGCGCCGTCCCGCTCGCGCTTCACAATTCACCGCGTCCCGCTCGACATGGTCAAGGCGTACCTGCGCTACGAGCAAGCCGCAGCGTGGGGTGTCGTCGCGACGGGTATCTCGGACACCGCCGGCGCGCTCACGTACGTCCCAGCGTCGACGTCGCGCGGAAATGATGATTTTTCCGACGCGCAACCGGCGGCGGCGGCGGCGCGAGAACGCCTCGCCGTCGTCGCGCTCGAACGCGTGGGGATCTGGGACTTGAAGCGCGGCGTCCGCGATACGTCGTTGATTCCACAGCCGCAGCCAGACGATCACGGGGTGACGAAGGCGACGCCGAGGGTGACGTGCGTCGCGAGGTCGCCGAACGGCGACGTCGTCGCGTGCGGGGCGAGCGACGGAAGCATCAGACTCTGGTCGTTGAGTGATTTAGACTGCGACGTGACTTTTAGAGGACATAAACGCGACGTGACCGCGCTACGATTTTCGCAGGACGGGAGCTTGCTGGTGTCCGGTGGGCGAGACGCCGACGTTGTGGTTTGGGACGTAGTCGCCGAGAGCGGGCTGACGCGGTTGCGAGGACATCGCGATCAAATCACGGACGTGGTCATCATCGATGGGAAAATGCACAAGAGCGCTGAGCTATTCGGGCGAAAGGTGGTGTCGACGAGTAAGGATGGCTACGTGAAAGTTTGGGATTTGGGGACGAGAGCGTGCACGCAGACGTGCACGGGGTTCGAGGGCGAGACGTGGAGTTTAGACGTCAACCCAACGCAGACGCGATGCGTGATCGGAACGTGGGATGATAAGCTACATGTGTATGACTGCGATGAGTCAAGAGATGGGTACGATCAAGAGTCGCCGTTGGTGCGAATGGGAACGGTGACGCGCGCCGCAAAGGGACGAGCGATGACGGTGCGGTTTCATCAAACTGGGAACTATCTAGGCGTGCAAGGCGCGGGTCGCGGCCTCGAAATATACCGCGTGCGCGGCGATAAAGAAGCGATGAAGAAACAAAAGCGCCGGTTGAAGCGCAAACGCGAAAAGATGGAAGCGAAAGCGCGCGAAGCTGAGGAACTCGGCGACTTGGATGCGGCGAAGGAAGCCCGAGAGGAGCACGATGAAGAGGGCGCACGAAGCGCGGGGGATGAGCTGGAACTCGCATCAACGGTCACGACCAAAACTAAAATGCGCGGCTTCGCGTTCGCGACGGAAGCGCCGAAGCGGACGGATGTGATGTGCAAAGTTGCCGTGTTGCTCGACGACAACTCGGTGCAAGAGTGGGAAATCATCGAAGAAGAAGAGCCAGAAAAATTACACGCCATCGAGAACCCCGGGCATCGCTCTGATGTTCGTGCCGTAGCACTCTCGCCGGATGATGAAACCGTGCTTTCGTGCTCGAGTAACGGCTGCAAGCTGTGGAATGTCGCCGACGGCGCGTGTTTGAGAACCGTTAAGGGTGGATACGGGTTGTGTGCGTCGTTCGCCCCGGGCGGTCGGCACGCCATCATTGGTACCAAGCAAGGCGCGATCGAGCTCGTTGATGTGAACGCCGGAACCCAGCTCACTGTACCCGACGAGGCGCACGAAGGCGCGGTGTGGGCGTTCGCCATGCTTCCCGACGACAGTGGTTTCGTCTCCGCTTCGGCGGACAAGACGGTGCGATTCTGGGAATGGACATTAGAGAAAGGCGAAAACGGTTTGCGCACTCTTAGTTTCAACCACATGCGCACGTTGCAAATGGCGGAAGATGTGTTGAGCTGCCAAATCAGTCCCGATGGGAAGCTGCTCTCGGTGTCGCTCCTTGACAACACGCTCAAGGTCTTCTTCGTGGACAGCCTGAAGTTCAACCTGTCGCTGTATGGCCACAGACTTCCGGCGTTGTGCCACGACATATCCAGTGATTCGCAGTTGCTCGCGTCGGCAGGCGCGGACAAGAACATTCGTATCTGGGGATTGGACTTTGGCGATTGTCACAGGTCAATTTTTGCCCATCAAGACTCTGTTATGGCGTTGAAGTTTGTGCCAAAGACGCATTACTTGTTCTCGGTTGGTAAGGATAAATTAGTGAAATATTGGGACGCCGACAAATTTGATCCTCTGCTCACGCTTGAGGCGCATCACGGCCCGGTGTGGTGCCTGGCGGTGAGCACGCGAGGAAACTTTGTCATCACCGGCAGCGGCGATCGCTCAATTCGCATGTGGGAGCGCACCGATGAGCCCTTCTTCGTTGACGAAGAACAGGAAAAGCGATTGGAATCTATGCTCGACGAAGGCATTGATGACGAGCGAGTGCGCCCAAACACCGATCTTCCCGCTGAAGGCGAGGCTGGCATGGCGGGTCGCAAAACTTTGGAGACGTTGACCGCCGCCGACGCCATCGTCGAGGCGCTCGAGCTCGCTGAGCACGAAACCAAGCGCCTTGCCGAACACGCTGCGGACAGCGCCAAATCCGGCGGAAAGCTCGCACCGATACAGCCAAATCCTTTACTGTTAGGGCAGTCACCGGAAACGTACGCTCTGAACGCCATCGCAAAGATTCGCCCGAGCGAACTCGAGCAAGCCATCCTGTGCATCCCCTTCGATTTCGCCCACGAAATCCTCAACCATCTCACAACCTGGCTCAACGCCGGCCAAAAAGTCGAACTGACGTGCAAGATCGCCGCCCTAGTCATGCGATTACACGCCAACTCGTTCGGACGCACGCCAGAGACGAGACGCACCCTCGTGAAGCTCAGACCGCTCCTTCGCGCGCGCGCCAAGGAGGCGCGCGATTTGATGGGCTTCAATCTCGCCGGTCTCAACGTCCTCGACGCTTTCATACGCGACAACGAAGAAGTCAAAGACGATTTAGTCGACGACGACGCTGGACTTTAGCGTGTAGTGCGAATTTCTCATAGCCACCGTCTCGCCGCCGCGCGTCGCCGCACAACGCGCCTTCGGCGTTCGCTCGCGTAGCGCCATGTCCGCGCCATCGCCCGCTCCGCTCCCCAACTTCGCCCGCGCCGCGTCGCGAAGAGCGTTCCTCACCGCCTCCGCGCTCGGGATCTCCGCGATCACGCGCGTCGGCGGTGCGCACGCGCGCGCCGTCGCCGCGAACCCGCGAACGGCGACGAAATCTGAACTCGACGGCCCGCGCACGCGCGTCGCGCTCAACGGCCGACGCCTGATCGCCATCGGAGACCTGCACGGTGACTTTTTGGCCATGGTGAAATCGCTCGAGCTCGCGCAGGTGATCGATGGGAACGGGAAGTGGAACGGCGGCGACGCCGTCGTCGTCCAAGTCGGCGACGTGCTGGACCGAGGCGATAGTGAAATCGCCATCCTGCGTAAACTACGATCGCTGGCGAAGCAAGCGAAGGAAGCGGGTGGAGACTTGATCACGATGAATGGGAATCACGAGATCATGAACGTGATGGGGGATTTTCGATACGCCACGCCGGGGGCGTTCGAGGAGTGTCGGCGATACGCGGAGAAGAAACGAGCCAAGGAGAACGCGAAGGAGGGTAAAGGAGAGGAAGCGAGCGCGACGCGAGGCGACGAAGATGAAGCGACGGCGGGCATTCGCGCGAGGCAACAGTTGTTCAAGCCGGGTGGAGAGATTGCCAAGTGGTTGGCGAAGCAACCGACGGTGCTCGTCGTCGACGACGGTACTGTGTTCGCGCACGCCGGGATTGATTTATCGCACGTCGAGTACGGCTTTGAACGCATAAATAAAGAAGTCGCGATGTGGATGGAGGGTAAGACGAAAATGCCTCCAAAGCAAGTGCTCGAATCGGACGGCGTGGTGTGGACGAGGGACTACGGCGGAAAAGACGCGGGCATCCAATACGAAGCGCAGAGTTGCCGACGCCTCGCATCCGCGCTCGAAGCCGCGGATGCGAAACGACTCGTCATTGGACACACCCCGCAAACGACCGGGGTGACGAGTGGGTGCAAAGGCACGGTCTGGCGCGTCGACGTGGGTGCGTCAAGAGGCATTTACGGTAACTCGGCGCAAGTCATAGAAATTATCGGCGGAAAGGTGCGCGTGCTCGCGTGAGTAAAATGATTCATTCCAGATGTGTGTGTGTGTTAATTATTAATCCCTATTGTTCACTAATCTTTCTAATCGCTAAGATTTCGCGCACGTTCGACTTGCCGTCCGAAATCGTCTTCACGCGCTCGACGCGGAGCGCGCCGAAGTACGTCTCGCAGTACGACGCGAACGCGTTCGTACCACCGCCGACGCCGAAGTAATAACTCTTCGCCGCGAGCAAACACACCCCGCGCGGGCTCAACGCGTGCGCGATGAACGCGCACAGACTCCCGTACTGCGACGCGTCGTAAATCGATTCGCTCGTCAACAACAAATCCACTCCGTCCGCCTCCACGAACGCGTCGTACCCCGACCAATCTCCGCACAACAGCCGCAATCTCCCCGGCGTCGCCTCTCCCTCGCTCTCCATCAGCGCGAACGTCGCCAGCGCGTTCGGCGCCGTGACTTCCTCCACGACGTCTCGATTATAATCCGTCAGCGTCAGCGTCTCGCATCGCGCGCCCAGCCTTCGCGCCGCCGCCAGTCCCGGTCCCGCCTGCCCCGCCCCGAGCTCCATCGCTCGCACCCGCCCGCCCGCGGCGTCCACGAGTCCATCGACGTCGAACGCCGCCGTCCCGACGTGCGCCGCGAGATCCCTCGCGCACTCCCACGCCTTGAGCCCGCCCTCGTACACGCCCCGCACGACGTCCGCGTCCTCGGGACACCCCTCCAGCGTCGACGCCGTCGTCCCGTGCGCGCTCCGCACGACCTCGACGTCGCCGTGCGTCTCGTACGTCCCCGACCACGTCGCGGGATCGTCGCGCGCGCGTCGCGCGACGTCGCGCGCGTCGATCTCCTCCGCGGGCACCGCCGTCGCCGCCGCCGTCGCCGTCGCCGTCGCCGCGCCGCGCGCGCGCTCGATCGCGCCGTCGTCGGAGACGCCGAACGCGAAGCGAAACTCGCCGCGCTCGCCGTCGAACGCCGCCATGGACGCGCGCTCGAGCGGCGCGACGCGCGATGGCGCGGCACACGAAGACGCGCGACGATGCAGAACGCGCGAAACGCGATGCCGAACGCCTCCGTCGTGAGCGCGGCGCTGCAGACGCTCGTGTACGGCGGCGCGGCGTCGTACGGGCTGTACAACAGGTGCGCGGGCGCGCGACGGCGCGCGCGACGCGCGAAGGCGCGCGCGAATGAAATGAATTAGGGTGACGGCGATTCGCGCGCGACGACGCGACGACGCGACGACGCGACGACGCGACGACGGAGGACTGACGGAGGGCGACGCGCGAACAGTCTGTTCAACGTCGAGGGCGGGCACCGGGCGATCGTGTACAATCGATTCGTCGGGGTGAAGGACAAGGTGTACGCGGAGGGGACGCACTTCATGATCCCTTGGGTCGAGAGGCCGTACGTGTACGACGTCAGGGCGCGCGCGCATCAGGTGAACTCGCAGAGCGGATCGAGAGATTTGCAGATGGTGAACATATCGATTCGCGTGCTGACGCGGCCGGACGCGAGTAAGCTGCCGGAGGTGTATCGAACGCTCGGGATGGATTTCAACGAACGCGTGCTGCCGAGCGTGATTCACGAAACGGTGAAGAGCGTCGTGGCGCAACACAACGCGAGCGAGTTGATCACGAAACGGGAACAAGTGTCGTTGTCTATTAGACATCTTTTGAAGCAGCGAGCGGCGCAGTTTAATATGGTGCTAGACGACGTCTCGCTCACGGCGTTGACGTTTGGGAGAGAGTACACCGCGGCCATCGAGAGTAAGCAAGTGGCGCAACAGGAGGCGGAGCGCGCCAAGTTCGTCGTCGATAAGGCGAGACAAGACAAGCTTTCGGCGGTGATTCAGGCGGAGGGTGAAGCGAAATCCGCCAAGCTCATCGGCGAAGCCATCGCGAACAATCCGGCGTTTTTAACCTTGCGTAAAATTGAAGCCGCGCGCGCCATCGCTCAAACCATGGCCAACTCCAACAATCGCGTCATGCTCAGCGCGGATTCTCTGTTGTTGAACCTTCAAGACGACAAGCCTGCCGATAAGAAGTAATCGCGAGTAGTCCTTATCAACCTTTGTCAACCAACCATTTAGAGCGAGTAGAGATTTCCAAGAATTCGTCGAGCTACAAGTACACTAAGAGTACGCTAAAACCTCCGTCGAGCGAGCGGCGCCGCGAGATCACCCTCACCGCGCGACCGACGGACTCACTCGTCTTTCGTCGGGTCGACGCGATCGCGCGCGCTCGGCGGGCGCTGTCGGGCAGTCAAGAAAATCCAGACGAAGAGAGCGGTGACGTGGAGGGCGACGAGGACGAAGGCGAAGACGTGAATGCGCGAGTATTCGCCGTTGTCTTTGACGACGAGCGATGCGATCGTTTTCAGCATGGCGCGCGCGCGAGCGCGGCGGGTCGAGGGCGGCGTAATGTCGCTCATACAATTCATCGGAGGTTGGTTCGGGGCGCTCAGATTGAGAAGAGACGGAGATGTTTTATACACAAAGACGTCTTAGAATACCTAAGCGGCCATTTGGACGTCGGCAGAAGCCTTGTACGCGTCCAACGAGGCGTCCAAGTCCGCGGCGGTGGGGGCCGCCTTCTTCTCTTTGGGCTTGCGCGCCGGCTTTTTCTTCGGCGCGGCTTTCTTGGCCGAGGCGACAACCTTTTGCGTCGCCTTGCCGCGCTTGGGAGCGGGCACAGGGGCCTTCTTTTGCTGTTGCTTGCCATTCTTGTTCTTCGGTTGCTGCTTCAAGCCAGAAAGACGTTGGGTGATCGGCTTCTGCTTGGGTTGTTGCGGAGCGTCGACGATGACGATGTTCAACGGGCGGCCGTCGAGCTTGACTCCGTTGTACGTCTTCACCGCCTTGAGCGCGGATTCGAGCGTGGCCAGCGTGACTTCGGCGGTACCCTTGGACTTGCCGTTGGGGCCGTAGTTGATGCCAGCGTTGAGCACGCGTCCGACTTGTCCGAAGAGTTCCTGTGATAAACGGGGAAGGGCAATAGCCGCGGCGAAATCATCAATACTTTCATCCTTCAGGAAATCGAGAGTGCGAGAGTCGAGCCACGTAGAACGAGCGAAAATAAATCTACGTGAGCGTAGTCGAGGTCGAGTTTCGGGGCGCATCGCGCGAGGGCTAGTGTGAGTTCCGTATCTCGAACGAATTGATCAACCAAGCGGCGGTTTCGCTGAAAAAATGGAAACCGCCGAGCCGGCCAGAAATATCCGCAAGCCGCATCTCTCCAATGAAGGGTGTTCGCTCGAGTCGAACGACGGATTCGAGCTCTGTGTGGTTTAGACATCGTTTGCGCGGATTTTGTTCCCACCGCTTGCGTCGTAAACTCGCGAAACTGAAAAAATAAGTCGCGTTCAGAGCCGATCGCCGTTCGCTCGAGCGAAACGCATCGCCGCAGTAAATTTGTTCGCGCGAGCGCTCGGGGCGGCGTTTCTGAAAACTCTCGCGTGACGTCGCTCCCCATCGTACCGTTGCCGAGGCGCGCGCGTTGTTTTATCCAGCCCTGTGTGTTCGGGCGACAACGATCCGCGCGTGGTTCGTCGCTCGCAGCCACGACGAACGCTTCTTCGCCTCGCGACGAACGGATGGGGTGCCCACGCGACGTCGACGCTCTAAAGTCTCAATAAACGAGCGATACCGTCACGCGCGCGCCGATGAGGAATACATCCCACCGCACGTCGCGCGTTGACGCATCGCTCTCACCACCGCGTCTCGCGCGAACGCTTTCGTTGGTCGATCCATCCACGCGAGTCGATCCGAATTCCCGCGATACTCGACCGACGCGATCGTCATTCGTCGTCGATATCATCCCCCACACTCCATCGGTGCGCGCCCTCGCTCTACGAGCGAGTTCTATTCACGCGCGCACCGACGGTCCTTCCCATGCTAACGTCGCGCGTCTCCTTACCTTGATATCTCTATCGTTCACCTTAAAGTCCAGGTTCCCGACGACGAGCTTCGTGCGTCCGCCCGCCTGCGCGTTCGCCTGTCGTCCTCCGCCTCCGCGCATCATGCCGTCGACCGCCATCGCCGTCGCCGCGTTCGATCGCGCCGGTTTCTTCTTGTTATTCTTCGTCTTCTTCACGCCACCGACCGCCATGGGCGTCGGGCCGGCGTTCGTTTTCTTCATCGCCGATCGCGCATTCTTCTTCCCGCCCACCTTGACGTTGGCGGATTTCTTCGCGTTGCGACGCTTCGGCGTGGCTTTCGCGGCGTCCTTGATCATGGCGTCGAGGGATTGGTCGAGCATGGCGGCCATGGCGTCGATCGGGCGCGAACGTCGGCGACGCGCGAAGGAATGAAGACGATGGATGGGAATTCTCAGATCTCCCGGGACGATCGAGCGCGCGAGCGCGGGGCGTTCGGGAGGGAACCCCCAGAGCGGCGCGCGCGAGGGGTCGCTCGCGGACGATGGGCGCGAGAATGAATCGCTGCGATTGAATTTATAATTTTGCTACATGCGCGCGCGCGCTTTAAGCGCGATGGACGCGAGATCGGTCGGCGACGCGTCGGCGGGGTTCGATTCTAAAAGAAATCGAGGGGTCCGCGACCGCCGGCTAAGCCCTCGACGATGAAGACGAAAGTCCCGATCATCGCCAATCGAGCGTGCTGAATCTCGATGGTTTTTAAGATGTTCAAATCTTCCTCGGTTTGGCCCGCGGCGAGGCCGAGGGGATCGAAGAGACGGCCGCCGGGGTAGAGCTTGTCCAAATCCTTGAACGCCTCGACCTCGTAGGTGCCGTTGCGAAGAGATTCCGCGACAAACATGAGCGGAAGGTGGATGATGGGAAGCCAGAATAAGCCCCAAGGAATTGTTTCCCCGAGGTAGGTGAGCTGTAAGCCATCGATGGGGTCGTTGATGATTTGCGTGTTCCACCAGTGCTGGTCCGGGGTGCCGAAGATGGAGTTGTGCGCGAGGAATTCGGGGACGAGCACGCCGATGCACGCGAGCATGGCCCATCGACCGTGAATCAATTCTCTCGCGCGATAGCGTTCGATATCGCTTTGCGCACCGAGCGCCAAAGGATCCCATCCAATATCACCAGGAAGAGAACCGGTGAGGTGCGGCGGGACGACATTCGGCGCTTGGGAAATGAACGCCGACGGCAAAAACTTTTTGCGTCGTTCGCCGTAGAGATCAGTTTGACTGAGACCAGTTTTGCGTACCGCACTCGTTACGATCATTGCAGCGCTTCCGTTGGACCAAAACGTGACCGCACCTTCGTTGGACGCGTCCATCTTCATGGCGCCAATGGTGACCTCTTCTCTTTGCGCTGAAGCGGAAACTTGAGCGCCACCACCGCCGCCGAAACGACCGCCGTCGGTGCCGTCGTCGTCGTCGTGCTCCTCACCGTTTCCACGTCTCCCGATCGACCACCAATCTCGGCCCATGTATCCGGGAAGCATGCCTCCTCGCTGGGACTCGTAAAAGTCTGCCATCATCTTCGTCGTGTTTTTCGCGTCCGCTTGCTCTTTGCGGTTGACTTGTAACACATCTAAACCACTCTCATCCTTCGGAAACAAAGGATATGCATACGCCTTGGCCAACCGACTGCCAGAACCCCCAGCTGAAACCAGGTGAGCGAGCAACAACCCACGAAGTTCGTTGTTACCAATTGCGAACGTAGTGAGAGCAAACATGATCAACTCTGAGCTCGACAATCTGTTACCCAAAAATCCTCTGCTCAGATTTGTTGGAAGCGCAAAGAAGGTACTAAAGAAGTTGCGCATCTGTTCGATGCGAAGCGACATGAGAAGCTCCATACCGAACTGGTAGAAACCGATTTGTCTTCGTGGCTCCGCACCCCAAAGGATTTCCCACGCTCTTCGGCTCGCCTCAATCTCGCCACCCTCCTTCAAGCCTTCGGCCATGGCCGTCGCAACACGCGGAGCTTTGCTAATACTGTTTACGACGGAGTAGCCAGACGCAGGGTGGACCATGCCGGCTGCTGCACCGTACGCGATGGTGCGTTGCGGGGCAACCGGCGGGGTACCGCCCAGTGGAATCCAACTCGCCTCGACTTCCAAGATGTCTTCTTCGACGATTTCCATACCCATCCGCTTCATGCGACGATACAATCGCCGTTTGAGTTCATCGAACGGCACTTGTACGCGCGCGACGAGGCACGTCTCCTCGACGAACACCACATCCTTGTCCACGGGTAACACGTAAAGGAAAGACGGCACGCGCCAAACGCCCTCGTCTTGTTCCTCTTTCATCGCCTCCGGATCGCTTTGACGAAAATCCATGAACACGGCCTTGTTCACGGGAAAACCGTGGTTCGGAATGCGCACCTCAACGCCATACGCAGTCTGCCAGCCCGGCGGCGCACCCTCTTCGTAGCTGAGCATGTCGCGGTTGTGACCGGTGCCGGCAACGACGAGACGCGAATTCAACGTGAATTGCTGGCCTCTGTTTGCCTCTTCTTCGATCAACTTCTTCTCGCTTGCGGTAATATCGGAATCGCTAATGATGGTGCCTCGAACTTCGGCTAACTCGTTCTTTTCGACGTCACCGTGACGCACAAAATCTACCAGGCCTGGTAAATACTTGACGCCAGCCGCCGCGCACTCCTTCAACAAATGGTCGCGAAGACGCCTGCGGCACACTTGACCGTAAGGTCGACCGAGTTCAGTTCCACTCGCAGGATCAGAATCATCGAACCAAACCAATGCGTCGTCATACTTATGAAGCAAGCAGTGTTCGAGCCCTAGATCTTTGAACTCGTCGAGCCATACTCCGTAGTTGTTCACGAACGGGGTGTCTGGTGCGACGAGACCAACAGAAAGACCCTTCTTCGCCGTCTCCGCTGCGATCGCCAGACCTGCGGGGCCCGCACCGACAACGAGAACGTCGACCTTGTCGCGGTCGTTCAAAGCACTGAGGTACTCTTTGATTTGCTTTTGCTCACTAAACACCTTGCGCTGTTGAAACGCAATCCATTCGCGATCATCCTTCATCGTCTCCGGCTTCATGTCCTGCGGCTTGCTCAGTGTGTCTTCGGCTAAGATCTTCTCAAAGTCTAATGCGCTGCTTGTGATCGGTTTCGCAGTGGGATTTCCGACCGGGGCGGGAATCGGCCCGTTTCCGACCGACTTGAAGGCGTTGTTTTTGCCATCTTCGAGGATGAAACCGCCCCACTTGCTCGAGTCAAACTTGTTGTCGGCGAACGCAAAGTTTGCGAAGAACGACCCCATGAAAGGCAGAGCGGATTTGACAAAGGTAACTCGCATGTAGTTCGAAAACAACGCGAACAGATTCACCCCGAGCGAAAGCAAGCCCACCGGCTGGATTCGCCAGCTCAAAAAGCCAGCCCAGACGTCCTTGGGAAGGTCGAAGAACGTGTCAAAGAATTGACGCGTTCCATCGATATCGAGCTGCATAAGAGTCTCCATTCCAAAGCACATGAAAGTGCGCATGCGCAAATCATTCTCCGGCCAAATTGAGTTCCACACTAATGCCGCGGTGGCGTCGGCGTCGAATTTACCGTTGTTCATTTGCGCCGCCTCCGCCGCTTCCAGGGCGCCGGTAATATCCCCTCGCTTACCCGCCGTAAGGGCTTCATCAAGCGTGCCTACGAGCGTTCTAACGCATAACATCGTCTTTGCGACCATAAATCCAGTGCTAGGATGGACCATGCCGGCGGTTCCACCGATGCCGAGCGTGCGTTGCGGAAACGTCGGCAACACGCCGCCCATGGGAATGAGACAATACTCCTCTTCGTGTACCTTGGTTACTTTCACGCCCAAATAATCCAAACGCTCCTTCAACTTGAGCTTCAAGTCGTCAAACTCTAAGCCAGGTCGTGCCACCAAGCTCGTTTCCTCGAGGAACACCTCAGTTTCCGAGAAAGGCATGGCGTACAAAAACGTCGGCAACCTGTCGTTCGCTCGCTTTAACTCTGGGCTCAAGTGCTCGTCTCGCCAGTCCATGAACAGCATCGTGTCCAACGGAAAGTCGTGCTTCTCCACCGTGCACACGATTCCGAAAGCGGCTTGATATCCCGGCGTAAAATCGCGATCAAAGTCCACCAGCTTACGAGAGTGCCCAGTGGCGTCCAAAACCATCTTCGCATAGACCTTGCGTCCATCGCTCAAAGTCACCACCGAATGGTTCGGATCGCTGTGATCGCAGCTATCGACCGCGGCGATACCAAACTCCACGCCCTGCGTCACGCTGCGCGCGATGAGCTTCTGCTTGAGCTTCTTCCGATCCACCTGCGCGTACGCGCGGTCGAGCATCTTCCCGTCCGCGTCGCCGTCGTCTATAATAACTCGCGCCTTGTTCCACACCGCGCGATAGCAATCATCGAACCCGAGCGCTTTAAACTCGTCGCACCACACCCCGTAATTATTCATCCACGGCGCGAGCGGCGACGGATCCATCAACGCCACGCGCAATCCGCGCTTGCTCGCCTCGTCCGCCGCCGTCAGCCCCGCCGGTCCGCACCCGACAATCACCAAATCGTACGCCTCGCTCGCGCTCGTCCCCCATCGCACGTTCGGCAGCGTTTCTGGAAGCGGCGTTCGCGACTCCTCGCTCTCCCGCCGATCGCCGCTCGTCAGCGGGTCCCACGAGGCGTCCAAGCCGTACAGCTCCGGCCGCGTCTCCCTCGCGCTCGGCCGTCGCGTCGCCCGCGGCGTCGCCGACGCCCCGCGCCGCGTCGCGCCCGGCGCGACGTCGCGCGCGCGCGTTCCCGCGTCGCCTCGCGCGCGAATCGCGCGCGTCACGCGCGCCGCGGGCGCTCGACGCGCGCGCATCGTCGACCGCGTCGGCGTCGGGAAATCGCGTCGCGAGCGCGTCGCGAGCGCGAGCGACGACGCGCGAGCGACGCCGTCGGCGCGCGCGAGCATCGTGCGTCGATGCGCGCGCGCGTGGCGTGCGCGCGAGGACGCGCGCGGCCGTGTGGAGAACAGAGGAAGTGGATAAGAATCCTCCAACCGAGGGTAACGCGACGCCGCGGCGACGCGCGGAGAAACGCGAGACGACATAAAGCGATGACGTATCGACCGCTGTGGTGGATGCCGGTGAAGACGTACGCGGGAAAAAATAAAGAGGCGCGCAGAGCGATGGAAAACGGCGACGGGAGGGATGAGGTCGGACGCGAAGCGACGAAGACGAAGGCGCGCGAGATGTTCGCGAGATGGTTGCGAGACGCGAAGGGCGCGCGGTTGCCGGCGTTTTTGACGCCGCGGAGGTGAAAAACTGCGCGCGTTCGCACGACAACGTCGTCTAGATGGATGGGCTCTCTAATCTATTGGGGTCGTCCAGGCCGAGGTCTTCGAGGCTGCGGTCGTCTTCGCGCCAGCCGTCGCGGACTTTGACTTGGATGTCTAAAAATACCGGGCGGCCTAAAAACTTTTCAATGTCCGCGCGCGCGCTGGACGAAAGTTTTTTCATCGCCGCCCCGCCTTGGCCGACGATGATGCCGATTTGAGATTGACGCTCGACGAAGACTTTGGCGAGGATGAGATCCTTCTTCACGCCGTCGCGTTCCTTGTGCGTCTCGATCCAAACTTGCGTGCTGTACGGCACCTCTTGTTTGTACTGCAAAAATATCTTCTCGCGGATGATTTCGGCGATGAAGAATCGTTCGGGGTGCTCGCTGATGGCGTCTTTGGGGTAAAGCGTCGGGCCGAGCGGTAAACGTTCCAGCGCCCACTCTTTGACGTTGCGCGTCCCCGTTGAGTTGAGCGCCGAAATCGGCAACACCTCGTCGATCGCCTCTTGCGCTTGAAAGTACTCAATCAACTCCATGATCCGCTCACGATCGCCAACCATGTCACATTTGTTCAAAATCAACGCCGTCGGCACGCGCTTACCCTTCTTCGGCGCCAAACCTTCCCACGCCCCGTACGGATCCCGCGCCGCGTCCACGATGTAAAACAACACATCCGCGTTCGCCATCGAATTCCGCACGCTCTTCAGCATCATCCCATCCAGCTTATTAAACTCCTCCACCATCACCCCCGGCGTGTCCAGAAGCACCATCTGCGAGTTCTCGTCGCTCAGGATGCCCAAAATCCGATGCCGCGTCGTCTGCGGCTTGTACGTCACGATGCTCAGCTTCGTCCCGACCAAATCATTCATCAGCGTGCTCTTCCCCGCGTTCGGTCGTCCGACGATGGCGACGTACCCTGACTTATGTCCCGGCGGGTCCGGTTTCAGGAGCTCACCGCCGATGTACGGCAGCACCTCGACGTTTTCGTCGTCGTCGTCGTCGTCGTCGAAGTCGCGCGCGTCCTCGTCCCCCCGCGCGCCGTCCTCCGCCTCGTTCTCGCGCGGCATCTGCGCGAAGAACGCGTCCGCGAGATCTTTATCCGGCCCTTCGTCCTCGTCCTCGTCCTCGTTCGCGTCGCTCGCGCGCGCGCGCGGCGTCACCGCGCGTCGTCGCGCCGCCGCCGCCATCGCGCGCGCGGCGCCCTTCCCGCGCGTCGCCGTCGCGCGCGCCGAGTCCCCGGCGCGCGCGCGCGCGCGATCCGCGACATCGCGCGCGCGCGTCGCCGTCGCGCGCGCGAGCGACGGCGCGATCGCGCGCGTCGCCATCGCGACGAAGTGCCGCCGCCGCGTCACATCGCCCCGCGTCATGTCCGACGCCGCCGACGACGACGACGCGCCGCAGACCGCGGACGAGCTGCGCGCCAAGCTCGACGAGTACGAGCGCTCGCTCGCGGACGTCGAGGCGTCGCTCGCGGACGCGCCGGGGGACGAGGAATTGATCGATTTGAAGGATTCGCTCGAGGATGTCATTGAAATCACGCGCGACGTCCTGGCGACGACGCTCGCGGCGCGGGACGACGTCGACGACGACGAGTTAGGCGCGGGTGACGGCGCGAACGACGCGCGAGGCGCGACGGCGGCGACGGCGACGACGACGACGACGCTGGGAGGGACGTTCGCGGGACGGGACGTGCTCGCGCTCGACGCCGAGGGCGCGTGGCGGAGGGGACGGTGCGTGCGAGCGATGGACGACGGTACGCTGGACGTGTACCTGACGGAGAGCCACACGCGAGTCGCGGTGAAGGCGAGCGATGTGAGGATAGACATCGGGGGTCAGGCGAAGACGAAGGCGAAGGCGCCGCCGCCGCCGCCGAGAGAGGTGTATCGCGGCGTGCCGGAACCGAGACGCGTGGAGTTGACGCGAAAGACGGAGTTCGTGCGGAAAGAGCCGCCGAAGAATTTGGAGATTAAGCCCGGGGATGACTCGGAGACGCGGGAGTTGAAGCGGAAAAAGTTGAAGACGTTCAAGTATAAGCAGCGGCAGCAAGAGATAAGCGCCGAGCAAAACCAAAAGGCGAGCAGTTGGCAAAATTTCCAAAGCAAAGGATTGAAGAAGGGGAAGAAGGGCATTCAGAAGAACTCGATCTTCGCGTTGCCCGAGGATTTGACCGAGGCCAAAGGCGTGGGGTTCGCGGGGAGCAAGCCGGTCGGTAATAGATAGTCGCGTGCATTTCAAAAACTTGCAAAAATAATTCGTCGTCAACGCCGCTTACAAAAGAATTTACTGATACATCGAGAATCGCGATTCGTCAAACTCCGCCTTGGGTTTCGGTGTGTCGTCGTCGGACATGTACCTCGACGGCGACGAAACTCGAGCGCGCCCACCCGCGCAGCCGAGCGACACGCGCGTCGAAACCCCCGTCTCCGGGTTCTTCCCCGACGCCGTTTTGCACAACGCCTGCTGCGTCTTGACGTCGAGCAACGCGTCGGTGAAATCCGCGTTCTCCACGATCGCGCCCTCCAAATCCGACGACGTCAGCACGACGCGATTCAATATGGCGTTCGTGAAGTTAGCCTTGACGAGCACCGCGCGATCCATGAGGGCATCGCTCATGTCCGCCCCCGTGAAGTCGACCTCCGGCGCGACCATCTTCATCATGTACGCGCCGCGCAAGTTCGCCCCTCGAAGCTTGGCGAATCGCAAATCCGCGCCCGTGAAATTCTGCGACGAGGAACGCGGTATATTTCCGTTAGTACGTCGCGCGCGAGCGATCGCGCTTCGAGCGATCGACGCGTTCGCCGAGCGAATCGAGCGTCGTCACGCACGCTCAGTCGCAAGTCCTCGCCGAACTCCTTCGTGATGTCAACTTTGACCAAATCGTAACCACCGAACTGCTTCGCCGAGCCGCGGTTGAACTCGCCCCCTCGATTCGCTTCCGCGGCGTTCAATTCCGCGCGCGCCGGTCCGGCGAGGACGACGCAGGCGGCGGCCGCGGCGGCGAGACCGAGCGAGGCCGCGCCGGTCGCGGTGACGTCGTCGGTGGTTCGACGCGCCTGCACGCGCGCGCGACGGCGCTGAACGCGCGAGACCGGGGCGAGGGAGACGGGAGCGATCGCGCGCATCGTGTGCGGGCGTCGAGCGCGGCGTCGAGCGCGCGCGGTGATGTGGCGGGCGTGCGGCGCGAACGGCGAGGGACCGACGAGGACGGGACGAGACGGGAAGCGTGAAAGCGAGTCCACGCGCGACGGGGCGCGGCCGGACAGGTCGGGTCGTTCGCACATAGGCTGGTGTATCGCATGCACATTAAGAGCCTATTCTCTTCGCTAAATTCACGCGTCTGAGACGCTCGCCGGCGCCGCGCGTTTCTCACGGCGCTCGCGGCTTCGTCGGCTGAAGACCGCCGTCCTCCTTTCCGCGCGTGTCTGTCTGCGCCCCTCGTCATCGACGTGCACTCTCGTCATCGTCGCTCTGTGTTTCTCTCGCCCCCTCGCTCGCGTTCGCACGCGCGCGGTCTCACTCTCGCTCGCGCCCCCCGGCCTCCCTCGCTACAAACCCAAAAGCGCTTCAGCTCTACAAAGTGGCGTACTTCCTAGTCCATTCCTTCGCGAGATCGTTGTATCGGTTACGATCCGTCTTATAGATGTGCGCGATCTCCGGAACCAAGGGATCATCCGGGTTGGGGTCCGTCAATAACGAGCAAATGCTCAAAAGCACCTTGCTAATCGTCAACGCCGGCGACCACTGCTCCTTCAAGATATCCAAACAAATCGACCCCTGGCTGTTAACGTTCGGGTGATACACCTTCGTCTTGAAATTCACCTTCGGCGGTTTGAACGGGTAATCCGGAGGGAAGTGAATCGCGACGAAGAACAGTCCGCCTTGGTACGGCGAGTCGCTCGGTCCGATGATCGTCGCGTCCCAGTGGAAAATATCATCGTCCGACCGCGGGCCCGCGCTGCAGGACGTCGGCGGGTCCTTTTGCAAATCTGTTCGCGTCGCGCGTGCGCGTCGTCAGTCATCCGCGCGCGAGCGAACGCGCTTTCGTATCGATCGAAGCGCGAAGACGTCGGTCAGCCCGAGACGCGTCGTCGACGACGACGACGCGCCGCGCGCGCGTTCCGCGCGCGCGCGCGCCGAGCCGCGCGATGCGGGATATTGCGTCGCATCTTTTCGCGCGCGCGCGCGCCTCGGGACGGCGTCGCGCGCGTCCCAGGCTGCGTCGGCGTCGGACCGCGTCGGCCGCGCGATTCCGCGACGATCTTCACGACGCGCGCGCGCGCCGCGCGACGACGCCTCGCGCGCGCGAGCGCGACGAGCAAACGCACCCAAAAGTTCTTTAATGATTCTCTTCGACGCCATGTCGATCGGTGGAGCGCTCGCGGCGCGTGACGTCGAGTTGTGCGGAGGCCGATCGAGCGACGAGGGTGGCGCGCCACGGGCGTGGAATGTCGGCACTTCGCGAAGGGGACGCGAACGCCGCGCGAGGCGTCGACGACGACGCGGACGGGTCCGGGTCCGCGATTCGACGCGAGAGCGAAGATGATATTAGGACGTCGCTAACGGGTCGAAATCGTCGTCGCGAGGGTGATCGGGCGAGGCGGAGGCGACGACGGTGGGATCGGATTCGACGCGCGCGGCGCGCATGGAGAAGGAGACTTGGTGGAGGACGGTGGCGCCGAGACGCTTGAAACCGCCCTTGGCGCGGACGGTGGCGGTTCGGACGTCGTTGGTGAGGAGCTTGAGGGCGAGGTAGGCGGCTTGGCCGTCGGTGCGCGCGGCGCGGAGTTGGTCGAGACGGCGGAGTTGGCGTCGACATCGATCCAGGGAGACGCCGGGCGGAAGGGCGCGGAGTTTGGCGACCGCGCCTTCGGGAGAGGCGACGTGCTGGTCGACGAGGGCCATCCACGCGTTCGATGACATGGAGAGCGATGGTGCCGTCGGGGAGGATGAGCCTTGATTTTTGTGAGAAGATGTCGCCGACGCCGTCATTTTCGTCGTCGCCGCGGTTTCGCCCGGCGGACGTTCGGGGATCACGCGAAAGGTCTCCATCCCGTTCATGAGACACGACTTGATAAATGCGTCAACGCCGACGAATAGCTCTGACGGTTTATCGCCGCGTCGTGTCGCGCAGGATTCGAACGCCCTCGCCGCGAACTGTTCGGTGACTTTGTAGTCGCACAATCGAAGCGCAGCGGCGAATTCGTCTCGCACCAAAGCGCCATCGTCATCGCAATCAGCGGCAAGAAATAAAGCTTTCAATGTTTCCAAACTCGCGAGTCGGCGAGATGTGTACTCGTCCATCGCCCCCCGCATTAAACTGGCAAACTTGACCGTCGTCGAGTTCGTCGCATGCTTGATCCCGAGTTGTTTACCAACAAAATCTTTCAGCGCCGAGGCGTCGTCTTTGTACTCCGTAAACACGCGCTTGATGGCATCTAGAGCGCGTGTAAGTGCGAGCGTACCTGCCATAGTCGGCGTGATGTCGATCTTCGAATCGTTCCCGAGGCCGAACTCCATAAATAGTTGGCCAAGGTTGGTTTCGCTCGCGAGCGCTTCGAGCAGACGTAAATAAAACGTCACCGTCGGCGAATCCGTCAAGACCGGTGCTCGATGCGCTCGATGTGCGCCGAAACCACAAAACGCGCCGAACTGGGAAATCAGTCCGCACTCCTCCGCGTGATGCGACGTCGAAGCAATCAAGTCGTGCAAATTCGTTTCGGCGAGTTGCTTCAACCCAAACTTGTGCAGATGCCAATCGTACACGAAATTCGTGAGTGGCTGCGCTGAGGCGTCACACATCGCGCCGTCGTCGCCATTTATCTGCGCTGTCGAGTCGAGCGTGAGCTTATCGGTGTATATGTGCGCGATACATTTGAGTACCCAAGCGCGTGGTTTCCGCCGACCAATCTTTTGCGAAGTTATGAGAGTGGCGAAACCGCCGAGAATCTCGCGCTTCCATTGATCCGCGTCCGTGCCGAGATCTGGGGCGTGCAACCTCGTATCTTTACCATCCATTCCACTCCTCGAAGCTTTTTCTTTGCGTCGACGCTTCGAGATCACTACGTGGTCGGTTTGCACCTCAGCCGATACGCCCGCGGTTGCTGCTGCTTCACCCTTGTACGTCGACTGGCCATCCATGCGTTCCAAGGTTTGGGTCTCTGTAGTGGAGTAACACGATTTATCCGGAAGCATCATGCGCGTCTGGAGCAGCTGATTGTCCAAAAACCTTACGCGCTTCGAGAGATTGTCTCTGTCGTTGAGAGCGTCGTAGAGCGACTGCTCCATCGACATCACCGCGAATTCAAGATCACGCCTTGATTGAGTCTCCATCAGTTTTAGGCGCTCATGCAATCGATGAATCTCGGCACGGTCAATTTTCTGCATCATCATCAATTCGTTTTCCCTCGCACGCGACCGTTTAGTCATTAAATCTGCCCGCTCGTTATCAACTTGCTGCCGTCGTCTTGCAGAATCGGCTTCGAATTTACATCTCGCAACGCGCTCTGTGAGCGCGAGTTGCTCGTTCTCTTTCGTCTCCAGCGCGCCTTGAAGTTCGTCAAGCTCGATGACGAGAGACTCGTTTCGTCGCTGCCACCGGTCACACACGTTGCGCATCGTGGAGAAGAGCTCTCCGTAGCGTTCGCGGATCGCATCCAACAACTCGCCTCGATCTCTACACCCAGCGCTCACTTGCCGAGCACTCTCTCGGAACGCGGTATCGATTATCTCAAAGTCGTCGCTAAACGTGTCGATGTGCAAGCTTGCGTACCGCGCGAGCGCTCCACTCACCGTTCCCAAACCGCCCATCTTGCTCAGCTCGGCGCACTTGTTCTCGATGGCGCCCTCTGGCAAGACGTCGTCTAGCCGTCGCAACAGCATGATAGCCATTCCACGCGTTGCAGGCTCGGGTGGTTTCCGCAGGATGAGCTGTCGAGCACTCATGTCGCGAACGAGCGAAGGTTTCAACGAATGTCTCTCGTCCTTTTCGTCGCACTTCCTCGTTGGCCTGCAGCGATCCATGACGCTCCATCGCTTACGCTCCGGAAGAGCGTTTGGCGATTTATTTTCGATTCTCTTCGCCTTCAAATCAGTCAAGGCTTTCTGTACACGCGTGATTTCCCGCCTCAAGAGATCGATCTCGCCTCCCACGGAGCGCCGGTCCGCGCGGTCGTGGTTGCGATTCTCGGTGTGGCTCGCCGCGGCGCTCAGGTCTTCACGGGGGGGACGCGTGAGCGCACGCGTGATATCACCGTACGCCCGCTGACGGCTTCTTCCAAACGGTAAGCCATCACCCACGCCTTCGGGCATGCGGAGATATGAAGACGAGAGTCATTTATTTTTAACTCTCCCACGACGTCGCTTCTGTTGTTGCCCAATCGCGCCGACCGTCGTTCACTTGAATTGAATTTCGTTTCGACGCGCTCGTCTCATCGTTTTTTCAGTTCTTCTGAAAGTCTCTGCGCGACGCCATACGTTTCCCGTCGTCGCACGCCGAGTTCTTTTGCGACGCGTCTCGACGCGTCGGAGGGAGACGCGCCGTCCTCCAACAGCGAGCGCACCGCGTCTTCGACGTTCGACGAGCTCGGCGCGCTATTGTCGTCGTCATCGTCTTCATCACTCGCGAGCGCGGGTTGGTCGTCATCGTAACCTTCGATGACGAGCGTGATTTCCCCTCGCGGGGCGCGCCGCTCGAACTCCGCTCTGGCCTCACTCAGCGTGCTTCTCCAAAACTCTTCGTGCACCTTGGTCAACTCTCGACACACCGAGCATCGTCGATCGCCCAACGCCGCGTGTGCGTCTTCCAACGTCCCGATTAGTTTATGCGGAGGCACGAACATGATGAGCGTCGCCTTGTTGCGCGCAAAACTCTTAAATCTTTTCGCTCTCTGCGAAGATTTCGGCGGCGGGAAACCGATAAACGTAAACTCATCCGTCGGCAATCCCGCGCCCGCGATCGCCGCCAAAACCGCGCTCGGTCCCGGCACGGGAAACACTCTCACACCCATCGCCGCCGCCCTCGCCGCCAAATCCGCGCCCGGGTCGTTCACCGTCGGCATTCCCGCGTCGCTCACCAGCGCCAGCGCCGCGCCGCTCGCCAACCGTCCCAGCACCGACTCCCTCCGCTTCGCCTCGTTATGCGCGTGATACGACACCAACGGCGTCGCGATATCGTACGCTCGCATCAGCTGCTTCGTCCGTCGCGTGTCTTCGGCCAGCACCGCGTCCGCGTCGCGCAGCACGCGCAGCGCGCGCAGCGTGACGTCCTCCAGGTTGCCAATCGGCGTCGCCACCAGGAACAGCCCGGGCTCGAGCGTCGACGCCCCGCGCGCGCGTCGCTCGCGCGCGTCCTCCTCGAGCGCGCGCGCGAAGCCTCGCTCGTCGTCGTCCGCGTCGTCCTCGTCGTCCGCGTCGTCGTCGCGCGCGCGCGTCCCGGCCTCGCCCGAGCCAATCGGCGTCCCGGCGGCGCGAACGCTCGCGCGCGTCGCGCGCGTCCATCGTCGCGCCGCCGCGCCGCCGCGACGCGTCGACGCGCGCGCGGGCGTCGTTCGGAGCGCGCGCGCGGTGGCGAGGCGCGCGAGCGCGCGCATCGGACGCGTTCTGACGTCGACGCCGCGATGCGGTCGTTACGCGACGACGACACTCGGCGACGCGCCTCGCGCGCGCGCCACCGCGGGGGCGTCGGCGCGGCGGCGCGCGATGGGGAACGCGTGCGCGCGACCGAAGGCGGACGACGACGGCGCGCGGGCGACGTCGAGGCGCGACGCGCGCGCGACGAAGACGGACGCGTCCGAATCGGCATCTCGTCGAGATGATCGTCGCGCGGCGACGACGGTGCGCGCGCGAGCGTCGATCGACGGAGGACGGCGAACGTCGCGAGAGTTCGCCGCGCTCGTGTCGGTGGCGCGGTCGTGGCGGGGCGCGGAGACGTTCGCGACGAAGGATGGATTCTTCGACTCGCTGGAGCCGTGGTGGGGCGTGGCGGCGCCGACGCCGTGGACGGGACCGCCGACGCCGACGATGGCGTGCGAATTAGAAGAGGAGGAGTTTTACGATCACGTCGAGTTGAAACGAACGCACGGGAAGATACCGCTGTACCCGTGGGAGGGGGAGACGTGGACGGGGCCGCGGATTTTAGACGTCGTCGAACACGGGTTGACGTGCGCCGACGTCGACGCGGGGTTGGGACGGCCGTGCACGCTGAAGATGAGCAATGAGAGGCAGATACAGCATTTGCGAAACGCTATAGCGGACGTCATGCAGTCGGTGGCGTTTGAGTTCGCGATGAAGGTGTTCGAAGGGCACGATACGCCCCCCGAGGTGGCGTGTCAGAGATTTTTACGGCGGCTTTGCGAGGCGTGTCACGGCGGCGTGTATTGTCGTCTGCGCATCGTGCATAAGACGAAAGATGCGTGCTTGGCAAACTTACAGGATAGTAAGAACTTAGGCGCCGCTTTATACACGAGAATATTTATGTTGCGATTTCTCAAGAGGTTTCCGCCACAGCACGGATTTAGGCACCGAGAAATCGACGCCGACGAGACAAAGGAGCGCGCGGTGCGGGACTTGGCGGATACTTTCGATATGTTTAAAATTTGGCCCGCGAGCGAGAGCCATCCCGCAGCGTTATTTTGTTGCATGACCACGGCCGGGATGAAGAATCTCTTACGAGCCGAGGTGACGGATTCGTGGTACGGTGTGAACCAAATGTACGAAGTCGCCCTGGCGCAACCGAGCGAATACTTGAGCGGCAAGTTGCCGCCGATGATCGTGGATGTGAAAAAGTGTTCTGTGACGGTGTTCACCAGGGCGAACATCGCGCTCATCGCTAGGCAGTTCGCCGTCGCCGAGTTTCACCCAGAGCCTTTCGCGCACTTCATCGTGACGAATTGTCCGTACTTGCTCGCCGCGCTCTGGTCCATCGGCAAGTTGTTCTTGACGGAGAGCGCTCGAAACAAGTTTGTGATTTGCACCGGAGACGCCTCTACGGAGATTCAGAAGCGGTACGGCGTGGCTAAAAGGGATCAGCCCGTCGAGTGCGGTGGCGAAGCTCGCGACGAGATGATCGCCGCTCGCGACTGGCTCGCCGTCGTCCCGCACGAGGGCGCGATTAAAGACCTCCAGCGCGCCATGGCGGGACGACGCGCCATAGCGGGGACGGCGTCCGATCCAGACGCCAGTCCTCTCGTTCGCAAGTTTTCTGCGCTCAATATGACACCGAAGATGGCGTTCAAGACGGGGATTCGACCGTCATCCACGTCCCTCGTCTCCGTCGCGATTCGCGCCGTCGAATTCGTCTTCCTTCTGGCGCTCTTCGCGCTCGTCTTTAGATCGCCCGCTCGTCGACTTTACATGGTGGCGATGAACACCTAAATATATGCATTACATTGATGTTAAAACTCTTGCAGACTCTACTGCGGCTTGAACCACGCCGCGAACGATCCGCACGTCTCGTCGACGAGCGCGCTCTTCGCCTCGTAATACGCCTTCGTCTTCGGCGCCTTTGCGAGAATCGCGTCGACGCCGAATTCGCGCGCCATCACCACCGCCGCGAGCGCGGAAATATCACCCACCGTCGCCGCGTTCGCGTCCAGCAGCCCGTCGACGTGCTCGAAGTGCGTCGCGAGGCGCTCCCTCAACGCGTCCGCCTCGCTCGCCGGCGTCCCCTTCGTCGGGACGTTCGCCGCCTTCATCGCGTCGTAAATCTCCGTCATCTTCTCCAGCAGCATCTCGCTTCGCGCGAACTCCGCGTCCGTCGCGCCGTCCCGCTTCGCCTTCCTCGCCAGAAACCGCGCGATCGCCATGCTCTGGCCCATCTTCCCTCCCGGCACGCCCTCGCCCTCGAGCTGCGGCAGCTGTCCGAACATCGTCTCGCCCTTGTACGCCGGCCAATCCACCGCGCGCTGCGCGACGTCGAGCCCGGCGTCGCGGGCGAGGAGCAGCGTCAGCACGTTGCGCGCGAGCAGCGGGAAGTACACGAGCTCCATCGTCGGATCTTCGATCGACGCCGGCGCGATGTGACGCGCGCGTCGAACGGAACGGAACGGAACGGAATGGAATGGAATCGGGGAAAAAGTGGTCGCTCGGGACGGATGACGACTGAAAACAAAACTGTGGTTAAAAACTGTGGTCACGAACTGTGGTTACGAAAAGTGTTCAAAAAAAACCGCGTGTGACGGAAATGTGTCGAAACGTCGACTCGGCGTCCGTCGCGACGCGCTCAAGTGTCGGTGACCCCGTAAAAGTGTTCATACTTGAATCGCCAGTCATCTTCCGGCGATTTGCTACCGGGGTAGAGGAGTTTCGATTTGATGGTGAATCTGGGGGGGGGGCCCTTGCTGAACTTGAATGAGAAATCGAAACCGAGGCATTTCCAATCTGCTTGACACTTCGCGTCCAACGCTTCTTCCAAGGTGTCGTGATCATCGGCGTTGCTCGAAGTGGTCACGAGCTTGTAGCCGGGGGCCGGACTGACGTACTTTCTCCAGATTCCCTTCGTGTAATATTTGTTCGTTTTCGTTTCGCCGTACTTGAGCAAGTCCCAGGATCTGTCGGACTTTTGACCATAGCCAACGCATTCAAAATCCTTCCAGCACGCTTGACGCACGGCGTCTCGATCTTCGGCGTCATCCGACGAGCTTTGATCCCACGTCCTGAGAAATGCGAAACCGTAATCAGGTACGATGAAGTTACGAATCTGCGCCTTGCTGTACTTTGAAGGAATCGCCGATGTCGACGGTTGTAACAAGTCCCAACACGACGTCCTAAAAAAGCGATTTACGCTCTTTTCGTACTGTGCGAAACCGATGCAGTTGTTTGTCTCCATGCATAGCAGTTTGGCGTCTTTGAAATCGCTCGAGCAGCCAGCCGCAGCCAAAAACCTCCCTCCGGTAACCCGCGAAGGTGGTACGTATGCGCTTGGATTCTCTCGATAAATCATGGCTTGCGTCTTTTGGTTGGCTGGTAGGACAGCATTCACCGCAGCGGCTGCCGCTGATTTTTCGGCAGCAGTAGCGGCTGTAAATAAAGGCGACGCATCGTACTGCGGCTTTTCAACCGCCTTTTTAAACGCCTTGCTCCACTTCCAACCCCCCAAGCGCCCACGCTCAAATCGTGCGCGAGGCTTGAGGTTTGCCGTAGGCGTAGGTTCATCACCCAGTGAAGACGCCAAAGATGAAGACGAAGACGCAGCGCCAAACGGGGTAAACTTCTGACCACTGGTGCACGGCTCGCCGTCTGTTCGCACGCAGATTCCTGTGTGACAAACTCCTGCGGTCACCCCAGCGCTCGGCCAGGGAGCCGGATTCACATCGGAGGACGCTGAGCTTACTTGACCTGAGAAGGAGATACCATAAATTTGGTCTGGTTTGCCGACGCCGTGCACGTACGATATGCCGAGATCAATGCCCACGGGTATAATCGGCAAATCCGCACCCAAGTCGAGAGCGAAGTAACCCGCCGTACCGGCGACGGTACCGATGTCTTTATATCCGGAGACGGCGATTGATGCGCTGACAGAAGCCTCTGCACCTGTCTTCGGCGGGATAGTGTACCCGCCCCCAACGCAAGACGCGACGTAGCAAAAACGCGTTCCGTCGAGATCCGCGCCCACTCCAATCTCCGTCGCGGCCTCAACTGTGTATACGGCACCACTCAAGTCTCCACCAAATACGACACCGAACGTGAAGGCGGGTAAGTCTCCACTCTTAAGCGCAGGGCAAGACTCCTTCAAGCGTTGTCCGAAAGCTTTGATAATCTCGACCACGGCCGTTGCTTGAGGAAAGACCGTAGCCCAGACCATGTTGCACGCGACGCCAGACATATCGTTGAAATACTTGGTCCTGGACTCACCATTCTCTTGTCCTTTGAGGACGTCTTGGACGAGGTCGAACATTCCGGTGCCTTGACTTCTCAATGCGTTCGCAAACTTTTTGAGGTGAGCGAGCCCTTCTAGACACTCCAACTGACCCAACAATTGCTGAATGAGTTTGACAACGTCCTCCATCGCTTCGACCGCTTCGAGGGAGGACTCGCGCACGGTCTCGACGGCGTCTTCACTCCAACCCGACGCGGTGTTGTACGCCCTCTCGATTCCAGAGTGCTGCCAGGCATTTATTGCGGTGGAACTCACGCCACTCACCGGCGTCAGTTGATTCGCGGTTTGCACCGAAATCGAGCTCACCGCCGTCCCCAAGTCGTACTCCGTGCAAGACTTCTTGTCCGAGGACAATTTATAGCCGACCATGCACGTCTTGCACCGGTCGCTGGATCCAACAAGCCGATACTTTCTGCAATTCGCCGTAAACTTGATTGGAATGTTCTTACAGCACCCGTTCCACTTACAACCGCGCCAGTCGCACTTCGGGCAAAAGCAAACCTTCTTCGACTCGCACACGCTCGCGCCGACGACGAGCGACCCAGCGGGACACGTAATCGGCGCGTGCACGGAGCACCCTTCATTAAAGTCGCACGACTTCACCACCGGCGTGCCGTCCGGCACGAGACAATTCTTCGGCGAAGGGTCATCGATGCGGCATGGGGGCTCGCCCAGCGTGGCGACGTCCGACGCGCCGCCGAACGCCAGCGTCTCGTTCGCGTGCGGCGCGCACGTCACCATGTCCTCGTTCAGGCATCCCGCCGCGACGATGCGCTCGGCCGGGCACTGTCGTTCGACGTCCACGCCCAACGGCGCGCGCGTCGCCGCGCTCGGGCGCGCCCGCAGCGTCCCGTTCACCAGCAGTCCCGCGGCGAGCGCGAGCGCGAGCGCGACCGTCGTCGCGGACGTCCGCGTCAAAGATCGACGCGCGCCATCGCGCACCAGCGCGGTGCGCTCGTCCACGACGCGCATCGCCGATCAATGGCGGGTGTTGGGCTGATGAGTCAGCATCCGCTCGGGCGGCCGCGATACCGAAGACGCAACACGGACCACGACGGAACCCTCGCGCGCGGCGTCGCGGCCGCCGCAGTTCTCGCCGCGAACACGGTTACATGAGAGCCAAGGTGCGCGACGACGACGACGCGAGGGCGAGAACGTTTTCGTCGCTCGATCGCGACGCGCGCGCGCGACGCGCGGCGAGCGACGCGCGCGCGAGCGCGGCATCGATCGCGAACGCGCGAACGCGCGAACGCGACGACTGACGACGACGACGACGACGCGCGAACGCACGCAGTGGCGCAAGAAACGCACGCGCAGACTTAAGCGTAAACGCAGAAAGATGCGCCAGCGCTCTAAGTAATCTTCTCGAGCAAAGTCACGAGAAACGAACGCGAGACGTCGGCGAGGTCGGGCGGGAAGATCTGTGTTAGGGCTTTCGGCGCGAGGTCGACGACGAAGCGCGAGCTAGGAGGAAGGAGACGAAGAGGAGGATAAGAGGGAGTCGCGATGCGGGAGTTACGGCATCACGAACGTAAATTGTTGAAAAAAGTTGATTTCTTGCAGTGGAAATCTGAACACTCGCACCGAGAGGTGTCGACGATTCGGAGGTATCACTTGCGAGATCGAGACGAGTTTAAGCGATTCAACGTGTTGGTCGGTTCGGTGACGAAGTTGGCGAACGCGTTGAAGAAACTTGACGCGCGAGATGAGACGAGACAGCACACGACGGAGGCTTTGTTGGCGAAATTGTACGATATTGGTGCGATTCCGTCGACCAAGTCTTTGACGCTGTGCGACCGGTTGTCGACGTCGTCGTTTTGTCGACGACGCTTGGCGACGGTTTTGGTTCGCGCGCGCATGTGCGAGACGTTGCGAGAGGCGACGACGTTCATAGAACAAGGGCACGTGCGCGTGGGGGCGAAAGTCACGCGTAATCCTGGATACATCGTTACGCGAGATATGGAGGATTACGTCACGTGGGTGGACACGAGTAAGATCAAACGCAAAGTGGCGGCGTACAACGATAAATTGGACGACTACGATTTGTTGGGCGAATAATTGTATCGCGTACGCCGTTACTGGGCGTGTGTCTTGTTCGTTCTCGAGGGGTTGAGCGGAGGACTGTTTGTATTCGCGTCGAGGAGACGACGCGAACGCGACGGCGTGAACGAATAGAAATCGACTTGTAACGACTTTTTACCGGACGACAAAAATATAAATGCTTGCATGTTTTACATAAAGAATCAATCTCGAGCGACGACTACACGTACCATCGATCGAGGAGCTCGGGGAGTTCGCGCACGTGCGAGATGACGCCGTCCACGACCGCGTCGCTGTTCGCCTCGACCCCTCCTCGAAGCGACTTTTCCGCGTAAGGCGCCCCCCCTCCGCTCTCGTACGGTTTCGTCGTCGGATCGCACACGTGCACCGTCTTGAAGTCGAACTGTTTCGCGCAGTAACAATCGTTCAGAACATCGTCGCCGACGTGCGTCCACGAATCGGCGTCGCCCGAATACCCATGATCCGCGATCGCGATGCCCATCGCGAGCTGAAACGGGTACGCGTTCGGCTTCCTCGCCATCTCTCCGTGCACCATGTGTTCATCGATCAGCGCCTCGGCGGAGATTTCAAAATCAAAAAACTCTCCCAACCCCGCGCCCGCGGCGCTGCCGAATCCATTCGTGATCGATCCCACGGCCACCCCCGGATGGCGCTCGCGAATCGCTCGCAGCGCCTCCGCCGCGCCCGGATACACCAACTCCCGCGCCATCGCGTTCCGCATCGGTATCCACGCCAGGTGATACCCCCGCGCCACCGTCGCCACCGCATCGCTCTCCGGTATCCCGCACTCGATCGCCGCCCGCGTCGCTCCCGCGATTCGTATCGCCGCGTACGACATCGGTTCCGCCGTCGTCCCTCGCGCCGCCGCCTCGCACTCCCGCTGCTCGCGGATCCGTTTCATCGTCGCGTGCACGCGCGCCGTGCGCGGGAACCGCCCTCCCAATCGCGCCGAGCACCACTCGATCAGCGCCTCGTTCGCCGCGTTCACCACGGGCGTCGTCGGCCAGAGCGTGTCGTCGAGGTCAAACGTGATGACCTCGAGCCTCTTGTCGCGCCTCGGCGCCTCGGCGCGTCGGCGCGTCGCGCGCGCGGGCGTCGACGGCGCGGTCGACGACGCGCGCGCGCCTCGCGCGCGCCTCGCGCGCGCGTCGGCGCGCGCGGGCGCGGCGCGCGCGATTCGAGCGGTCGCCATGCGCGTCGTCGAGTGCGGCAGAACGCGTCGCGCGCGCGCGATGGACGCCGCGCGAAGCGCGCGCGCGCGATGGACGCGCGTCGCGGCGACGACGCGCGCGCGGACGCGCGCGCGCGCGACGACGCGGGCGGCGGCGACGCGAACGTCGACGCGCGCGCAGATTTTTCGTTTCGCGAATTCGACGCCGCGCGAGACGCGCGAGACGCGCGAGACGCGCGCGCGCGCGGGCGCGACGACGGCGCCGCGCGACTTGGACTCGGACGCGACGCCCGAGCTCACGAGGGCGGAGCGCGCGTGCGCGTGCGCGGCGGCGGCGGCGGCGGGCGCGGCGGCGAGCGCGGCGCGCGCGGCGACGCCGCCGCTCGCGACGGTCGCGGTCGCGATCGCGGCGTACGCGGTCGCGCGCGCGGTGTTCGTCGAGCGGCGGTACGCCGAGGCGCTCGTGTCGCCGCGAGAGGCGGCGGACGCGGATGGTGAGTTTTTGGACGTCGACGGCGTGGAGGTGCACTATAAGCGCGCGAGACGGGCGAACGCGAAGCGTTTCATCGAGTGCATGCACGGATTCGGGGCGAACGCGTCGTCGTGGACGACGAGCGATACGATGCGACGCGCGAGCGAGGCGCTGGACGCCGAAGTCGTCGCGCACGATTCGTGCGGGTTCGGATTGACGGCGCGGCCGAGGGACGTGAAAAAGTACACGCGCGCGAGCGACGCGAAAGCGTGTCGAGCGATCGCGCGCGAGGTCGGCGGCGACGCCGCGGCTCGTTCGCTCACGCTGATGGGTCACAGTTTAGGCGCCGTCGGCGCGGCGCTCGCCGCGGCGCAGGGTGGAGTGGACTACGTCGTTCTCGTCGCGCCGGCGATAATCGGCGGCAAGCTCAGGAAGAACGACGCCGGCGATGACGCCGCTCTTTCGCTCCCGACGTTCGTGCGCGTCGCGTTCGCCGCCGTCGGGGCGGCTGCGGCGACGGCGGCGTGGTGCCTGACGTGCGCCGTGAAGCCGTTTCTCATCCTCCTCTTGCGCAAGCTCGTGCGCAGCAAAGAGTTTTGGACGAAAGGTTTGCGCGCCGCGATAGATCCTTCGCGAGTCGACGCGATGGCGAGCGACTGGATCGATGGGTATCGCAAACCATCCGTCGTGCGAGACTGGGACGTAGGGATGTTTCGCGTCGTCTTAGCCTCCGTCGTCGCCGCGAGTTCGCCGCGCGAAATTTGGCGAGACGCCATGGCGCGCGCTCGCGCGACGACGCAGCCCTCGACGTTAGAGCGCGAAGACGCCGTAAACGCCCTCGTCGAGAGCGGTGCGAAGATTCTGATCGTCCACGGCGAGAACGACGTCATCGTTCCCGCGAGTAATTCGCGAACGCTCGCCAAGTTATTAAACTGCGAGCTTCGCATCCTTCCTAAATGTGGACACATGCCGCACGAAGAAAGCCCAGAGGCGTTCATCGACGTCTTACGCGACTTCATATCGTAGATAGGATTTGTTTGTTTAATGTACTGTACCATCCTGTATTGTTTGCGTGTTCACTACTTGGCTATCGTATCGTCGTCCGCGCGTCTCGCGCGTCTCGCCTCGCGTCGTCACCCCGGCTTCGCCGTCTCCAACGCCTTCATCGCTTCCGCGTCCGCCAGCTCTGGAAACTTCTTCACCAATCCTGGCTGCGCCGCGTTCCACGCCAGCGACACCGCCGCCAATCGCTTCTTCTCCTCGTCCGTCGTCCGCACCCCTCCGCTCGTGTGCTCGTTTGCGCTCATGAAACTGATGAATCCCGTCACGATCGCCTGCGACGACCACGCCGGGTTCCAGCTCTCCTGATGCCACTCCGTCATCGACATGCATATCGACTGATTCTCCGCGAACCGTCCGTTCGGCGTCAGAACGCTCACAGCGGGCGCCGCGAACGGATACGTCGGCTTGAACTTAATCTTCATCACGTACCAACCGCGCTCGTACGGCGTGTCGTGCGCGCCCTGGATCAGGACGAACCACTCGAGGAGGTCGCCGTCGTCGACGTGCACCCTGGGCGCGAGCGGCGGCGGCGCGGCGCGGAACTGCCTGAGCTCGCGCGTGAGCCGCGTCGCGCACGCCTTGCTCGGGGGCGCCATCGCGCGCGAAGTGACGACCGCGTGACTGTTTGCGCATAGGGGAGGCGTTTTTTAGGCGTTTCGAGACCGCGCGCGGCGGCGACGCGCGGCACTGAGCGACGCGCGCGCGCCATGGCGAGCGAGCGAGCGCGCGAGGAGGGCGAAAAACCGCGATACGGCCTGGGCGAGGGGCCGTACGCGCTGAACGAGGACGACACGGCGAAAGACCCGGTGGCGTTTCGAGAGGCGCTGCTCGAGGACCAGGAAAAGCTGAAGGACATCGAGCGCGACGAGGCGCTGGCGAAGGCGCTCCTGGGCGAGGACACGGGCGCGATGCAGGAGGCGTTGAAAAAGCTGGTGGCGATCGTGCGTGATTCGGACGCGCGCGGGCGTTCGGGGACTGACTGACTTTGCGCGTCTCGCGCGAATCGCAGGCGCGACACCAAGCCGAGCAAGACTCGAATTACGACATGAACTCGAGCGACATCATGCGCGCGCGGTGCACGGTGCCGAGAGACCCGACGGTGCTGTATCAAGGCATGCTCAAGGCTGGATTGCAATACGGGCCGTCGTTCAGGTTACTGAGCCAGGTTTGGGTTCCCGAGGCGTTGGATCGAGAGCAACGCGAAGGCGGCGGCGCGTCGTGAGGAATTCGCTCTTTCGCTCGACCGCGTCTTCCCAGAGCGCCTCGCGCGTTCACGCGCGCTAAACGTTTAAAATTATGCTCTCGAATCGAATGTCAAGCTCGTCGCCGCGCGCGCGCTTCGCCTTCGCGTCGGTTTCGTCGACTCGCGCCACACGACGACGCGACGCGCGCCCGTCGCTCGACCGCCGTCGCATCGCGCGCGCGCGATCGCGTCGATGCCGCGAGAGAGAATGCGCCGTCGACGCCCGTTCGCGCGCGCGTCGTCTCGCTTCGTCGCGTGCGTCGCGCTCGCGCTCGCGTGTTGGTCGAGTCGTTGCGAAAGCACCTCGGCGAAAGACGCCGACGCCGCCGCGCGCGCGCTTCGCGATGAACTCTCGACGCTGCGACATGCGCTTCAAGAGGCGAAAGAGGCGTCGACGGCGCTCGGGAAGGCGGTGCACGGCGCGGAGCGGGCGTTGAAGAGGATGGGCGGATTGGTGAAGACGCCGGGCGTCGCGGCGACGGACGAGACGCGATGCGACGCCGGAGGTCCGACGAAGGACGACGAGATGAGTTTCGACGGTGATTCGAAGCGCGTGGCGTCGAGCTCGATGCCCGTGTCGGGCGAATTGACGCTGGAGGAAATACGTCGCGCGGCGGAGGAACACGTGCGCGCGGCGCTCGCGGGGGAATCGAAACGCTCGAAGACGTTTTCAGACGCGTTCGATCGTGTGTCCGCGGCGCGGGTGAGTACCAAGGTGACTGCGGTGCACGTGCTCCCTTTTAGAAACGGGAAGGCGCGTAAGGCGAGATATTACGCAACGGGCGACGAATTCGGGCGAATCGTGGTGCGCAGAACTGAGACGGGCGACGCCGAGTGCGAAGTACAGACGAACACCACGGCGAGCGTGCGATCGATGACGGCGTATTTATTGGCTCTGAACACAACGGTGTTGGTCACCGGGCACGACGACGGCACGGTTGCGTTCACGAAGATTGAACAAGAAGTCGTCGAAAACGTCGGCCCGGACGCGGACGCGTTTCCAACAGATTACACCTTGCGAGCGTCTTCACTCGCCGCGATGACGGTGCGGGAAGCGAATGCGAAGTATAGAGTGAAACTTCGGGAGCTCGGTAAAACGTCTCGGGCGTCGTCATCGTCGTCTGGGGCGTTAGAACACGTGGAGGAGAGCTTTCCGGTCGAGGCGTTGGGAATGTATCGCATCATGGGTAAGCGATACGTCACGGCGGCGGACACTGACGGTCGCGTCGTCGTTTTCCTGCCCTCGCTGGGTAATTTTGCGAACGTCCACGGCGTGTTCTCCGCCGGTTCCAAGGTTTTCGCGTTTCGTCCGTACAACAAAGCCGTCGTCGCGCTCACTCGACGAGGCGTCGCGTACGCCGACATCAACGCGTTTACGACCAAATCGTATGCGTGCGATGGTTTAATGCGCTACGACATCGCCAGCGCCACGTTTGATCCACGAATGAGCTCGAGGTTGACGGGTATCACGACCGAAGGTCACGTGATCTCGGGTTTCGTCGCCCTGGATGGGCCGAGGACCGGGTGTGTTATTTACAGCGGCGCAGAGACACACGAGTCTCGAGTATCCGTCACCACGATCGCCGCCCTCAGAGGCTATGTCGTCGTCGCCATGAATGCTGGATTGGAGATTTTAAACATCACCAACACGAAGATAGCTAAGCGCGTGCTGCACTCGAGAAATCGTTGGCAGCTTGCGGACGAAGGCGTGACGCCGACGACGGCGGGCGAGTACGCGCCGGTGATCGCGTCCGACGGCGAAAGCCAAATAGTCATCAGCCACCCCGACGAAGGTGCAGTGTTTGTGTACGAAAGTGCGATGTACGTCGCCGCCCCGGCCAGTTTACTCGGCGAAAATCCTTGGTTTCAGCCGCTGGCGGTGATGATCGCCCTCGGCGTCGGCATATGGAGCTATCGGCGGCAAAAGATGTCGTTCACGCCAGAAGCCAGAAGCTCGTCCCACAACGAAACTATGGAAGCGCTGCGAAAGTTAGGTTACGGGCAAGACATGGCGCGCGCGCGCGCGCTCGTGTCCGGCGAGACGCGACCGGGCTACGAGCCGTGGACGCCGGCGACGATTCGTAAGGAAGTCGAGGCGGCTCGACTGAACGGCGATTTGTGATTTGTAGCGTTGATTGATCTTTAAGGTTTGTCGTGTATTAAATCCGTAATCACGAAAGGATGAGCGCAGGCGCGTTTCGACGCCTCCGCGTCGCGCGCGCGCAAACTCGCGGCGTCGTGACTACACGGAGGATTCTTCCTTGGACTTTTCAAAGTCGCCTCGCGCGCGCTTCGCCTCCAGAATAGCCTCCGCGCGCGCGCGCTTCTTCGCTTCCTCCGCGCGAGTGTCATCGATCGCGATCGTGCTCTTCTTCCACTGTTCGCTCAACTTCAGCTTACGAACGAACTCCGTCACCATGGCGTCATCCAGCACCCCCGCGTCCGCCGCCTTGCAAAACGCGTTCAACTGCGGCAGCTCGAGCGTCTTCGCGTCCAGTCCCCGCGCCGCCATGAACGCGATCCAACCCCCGCCCTCCAACTTTTCCAGCTGCGCCTCCGTCTTTCGCTTGATCAGCACCGCGAACACCGCGTACGGCACCATGATCGGCGCCACCGTGTACAACAAAAAGCTCGTCGCGTCCGCCGTGCGAAACTTCCAAAACGCCAAGAGATAATCCTCCACCTCCCGCGCGTCCGCCCGCGCCGCGCCCGCCGCGCTCACCGTCGTCATCGCCGTGATCGCGATCGCGCGCGCCCGCGCCGCGATCGTCATCGCCTCCGCGCGTTCGTTTTCGTTCGCGCGCGCGCGCGTCGTCGTCGCGCGTCGCTCGGCGCGATGCCGACGTCGCGCGCCACCTTCGTTTTCGTTCGCGCGTCGCGTCGTCGCTCGACGCGCCGTCGTCGGAGCGCGCGTCGTCATCGCGCGCATCGTCGGCGTCGGCGTCGTCGGCGTCGCGCGTCGCCGTGCGTCGCCGGCGTCCCGATGCGTCGCCGGCGTCGCGTCTTCCGCATCGGATAAGAAGATTTTTGTGTCCGTGTTTATATATAGTCTCACACTGATTTTCGCGCGCGTCGTCGTCGTCCGACTGTTTACCCACACGAAGACGCGTCCCGA
>Ga0255765_1000712_pt1 | contig 44533 bp, 43 predicted proteins | sample 041ome_8_FD_179965 | JGI IMG/M metagenome (GOLD analysis project Ga0255765, IMG submission 179965) | Coastal salt marsh microbial communities from the Groves Creek Marsh, Skidaway Island, Georgia - 041407BS metaG (version 2) | ecosystem: Environmental > Aquatic > Marine > Intertidal zone > Salt...
TTAAATTTTGATTTTCCTGCTGATAAGGATTGGGCAAGCCACATTAAACAGGTAAAAATACCTAGTGCGATACTAAGATGTGTGGCAAGCCGGTATTGGGAAACTGTTGGCTCGTCAGCAAGGCCTGACACAACCATCCACCAGCCAACAACACCTTGAAAGCCGCCAGCCAAGGCAAGCCCGATTAAGGGAAGTCGATACCCGGTAGGAATGCGCCCTTGCACAAAGAAATAAATCAGTGGAAGCACGTAAACCAGCCCGAGAAGCCTTCCCCATAATCGGTGGAAATATTCCCAAAAGAATATTTGTTTAAACGCGCCCATTTGCATTCCAAAATTTAGCTGCTGATATTCTGGCGTATTTTTATAAAGCTCAAATACACGCATCCACTCTGCATTATCAAGAGGGGGAAGCGTTCCGATTAGCGGTCGCCATTCTGCCATAGATAGCCCTGAACCTGTGAGGCGTGTGATACCGCCAATGATAACCATCATCCCTACCAGAATAGCCATCACATAGAGCCAATACGCCACTATTTTAGTATCAGTGCTGTCATTGAATTTCAGTAAATGCATAATCCGTCTTTTTACTCCAGATTTTGGCGGATTAGTATCATATCTGTTCTCCAAGATTAAAGCCCCTTTTTTAAAGAGCGGTAATGTTGCTATATTTTTCTCTAAAGAGATGAATTCGCAAAAAAATCTAAAATTTTTTTCTAGCTATACTTGACATATAACAGGCCAAAGCCCACTTACGAATTCATGATCAGCACTCTTATGATTAGAGTGCTAAATGACTAGAAACGTAACCTTTAATTTTTTGGAGATGAAGGCATGAATTTCCGACCACTTCACGACCGCGTTCTCGTTGAACGTCTTGAATCTGAGGAAAAAACTGCTGGTGGTATTATCATACCTGATACAGCAAAAGAAAAACCAATGCAGGGAAAAATTGTATCTGCTGGCGCAGGCGCGCGCGACGAGCAAGGCAAAGTACATCCATTGGACGTAAAAGCAGGTGATACTGTTCTATTTGGCAAATGGTCTGGTACCGAAGTCAAGATTGACGGAACAGATTATCTGATAATGAAAGAATCAGATATTATGGGAATTTTGGATTAATTCTTTCCCCATAATACAAATGCACAGCAAAAACTGGCAGTAACAAGTATTTTTGTTAAGCGTTAGTTTACATGAATTAACTTTTTTGAAAATTAGACGAAAAAGAGGAAAAAAATGGCTTCTAAAGACGTAAAGTTTGGATCAGACGCACGCACCAGGATGATGGAAGGTGTAGATACACTGGCCAACGCAGTAAAAGTGACATTAGGCCCGAAAGGTCGTAATGTTGTTCTAGAAAAATCGTTTGGTGCACCTCGTATCACCAAAGATGGTGTAACGGTTGCAAAAGACATCGAATTAAAAGATAAGTTCCAGAATATGGGTGCGCAGATGGTGCGTGAGGTTGCATCTAAAGCAAATGATACAGCAGGTGATGGAACAACTACAGCAACTGTATTAGCCCAATCAATTGCACAAGAGGGCGCGAAGGCTGTTGCGGCTGGAATGAACCCGATGGACCTGAAGCGCGGTATTGATATCGCTGTTGAGGCAGTTGTTAAGTCTCTTGAATCTCAGTCCCAGAAAATCACCACTTCTGATGAAGTTGCTCAAGTTGGCACAATCTCAGCCAATGGTGAAATTGAAATTGGAAAGATGATTGCAGAAGCAATGGAGCGCGTTGGCAATGAAGGCGTTATCACTGTTGAAGAAGCAAAATCGCTTGAGACAGAATTAGATGTTGTTGAGGGTATGCAATTTGATAGAGGATATCTATCGCCATACTTCGTAACAGATGCCGAAAAGATGCGTGCAAGCTTAGAAGATCCATACATCTTGTTGCATGAGAAAAAGCTGTCAAATCTTCAGGATATGCTGCCAGTATTGGAAAAGGTTGTGCAGTCAAGCAGACCACTTCTAATCATTGCAGAGGACATTGAAGGTGAAGCATTAGCAACATTGGTTGTAAACAGGCTTCGTGGTGGATTAAAAGTAGCAGCAGTTAAGGCACCTGGATTTGGTGACCGACGCAAAGCAATGCTTGAAGATATCGCAACCCTAACAAATGGCACAGTGATTTCTGAAGAAGTTGGCATTAAGCTTGAAAGTGTCACATTAGAGATGCTTGGAACTGCTAAGCGTGTTGAAATCACCAAAGAAGATACAACAATTGTTGATGGCGCAGGCGACAAAGAAGAAATTGAAGCACGTTGTAATCAAATCCGCGCACAGTCAGAAGAAACAACTTCAGACTATGATCGAGAAAAATTACAAGAGCGTCTAGCAAAACTTGCTGGCGGTGTTGCGGTTATTCGTGTAGGCGGTGCTACTGAGGTTGAAGTAAAAGAGCGCAAAGACCGTGTTGATGATGCAATGCATGCAACCAGAGCTGCTGTTCAGGAAGGTATCGTTGCTGGCGGCGGTGTTGCATTGGTAAAAGCGCTTGCTAGCCTAGAAAACCTAGCATCTGCGAATGGAGATCAGGAAGTCGGCATTCGTATTATTCGTAAGGCATTAGAGGCTCCAGCCCGCCAGATCGCAAATAATGCAGGTGCAGATGGTTCTGTAATTGTAGGCAAGTTGATTGAAGAAGAGAATCCAACAATTGGATATAATGCGCAGACTGGTGAATTTACAGACCTTATCAAGGCTGGCGTGATTGACCCAACAAAAGTCGTTCGCTCTGCTCTTCAAAATGCAGCCTCTGTTGCTGGTCTTCTTGTAACAACAGAAGCAATGGTTGCGGAACTTGATGAGCCAAAAGCAGCAGCACCAGCACCTGATATGGGTGGCATGGGCGGCATGGGCGGTATGGGGTTCTAAATAACTCTGTTGCCTTTTTGCAAATAATATTTGAAAGCTGGATAGAATATTTCTATCCAGCTTTTTTTATTAACGGGCGAGATTAATGGGCATATATGTTATAATTCATCCTGCCGGCCAAGAAAGTCACGGACCTGAAAAAGGGTATCTGCCAATGGTAAGCGTTCAATCGTCACGTCCGATGGAAATGCAGAGGTCAGTCGCGTTGGAAGACGGCTATCCAGCATTACAAATATTCCCTTATCATCTGCTCTTCTTATAAGTCTTCCAAACGCCTGACGTAATTTCATTCTAGTGAGTCTGTCTGTCAGCTCATTCTTGCCAATCCATTTGGCGCGCGCTTTAAAAAGCATGTCTGGACGCGGCCAAGGCACTCTATCATATAAAATCATCCGAAGAGCTTGTCCTGGCACATCTATCCCATCTCGCACCGCATCGGTGCCTATTAAACAGCTATTTTTATCTGCTCTGAATAATTGCAATAATGTTTGTAGGTTCATCCGGTCTATATGCTGGGCATATAATGGGATATCAGCTGAGGCTAATTGACCTGCAAGATAGGGATAAATCGCCCTAAGCCTCTGAATGGCGGTAAATAAACCAAGGCTTCCGCCGCCGGCCTCTTTCATCAATGCAGCCATAGCAGAGCCAGTTGCCGCTGGTCGCTCTCTTGCAATATCAGTTACAATCAGAATGCGAGTTTGATTTTTATAATCAAAGGGCGAGTCATGAATGCTGAATATAGCAGGATGGGGAAGATGGCTTGCCCCTGTTATCTGCATCGCACTTTGCCAATTATCGCTGTGTTCCTGCTTAGCCGAATTAGGATCTGTAGGCAGGCTGATATCACGCAATGTGGCTGACGTGATGGCAACGCCATGTGCCTTTTGCAATACAGCCTCACTGAAGGGAATGGTTGGGTCTAGCCAATGTCGGTAAATGCCAATATCTCTGTCTTGGCCTTCAATGCGGTCTATTTGCATCCAATCTACAAATCCATCTCTGCCTGTTACACCATGTTCTGATGATGCAAGATCTTGCAATTGTAACAGCCAGGAAGTTAAGGGCATAATTGCACGTCTCTGTAGGCTTTTTATAGCGGATTCAAAACGAGATTTTGTCTGGCTATCAAAACTCTCTGAATTTTGGTCGATAATAGATAATAAAGATGCTTCTAGCTGCAGGAGAGGCGTTAGAAGTGCTTTTAAGTCGACTGCAAAATCTTGAGCAGCTTTTATAATATCGAGCGGTGCCGGATAAATCTCACTTTGGATATCATAGAGCGATTCTGTATTCTCAACACGGCTATATAAACACATTCTCAAAGCTGAAAAAAATGTCTCTGCAGTGCCAAACTGGCTTGCAGATGATATTCGGTTTTGCCATCCGCGGCTTGGCAGTTCACGAGCGACATCAATGACTGTCTCCAACTCGCTCAACGCCTTCTCATCACCTGAGATTAATTCGGAGAGTCTGTTGCGCAATCCACGTGCACGCCCTTTCAGACCATCTTCAGTCCCTCTAATCCATCTGCGCATCTCTGATGCTTCGCTCGCTGTCAAAGCGCTACTAAAGGCACTATCTGCTGCATCAAAAACATGATGACCTTCGTCAAAAATCAACCTGCTCGATAAAGTCCTATCATCCTTTTGTGCGAAAACAGATTGCAGAATTAATAGGGCATGATTGGCAACAACAATATCTGCCTGCCGAGCTTCTCGCACAGACTTCTCTACAAAACATTTATGATAGTGCCGACAGGCTGAATGAATGCATTCTCCGCGTTTATCGGCTAGACCAAGGGTGTGTCTGCTTTGAATCAGGTCGACAAGCCATGCTGGAAAACTCGCTCCTGTTAAATCTCCGTCTGGTGATGCACTAGCCCAGCGAGCCATAAGACCAAGTGCGATTGCGTTTGCTGGCTGACCTGGCATCTGTGATAATGCCTCATCCAAATTAAGAAGGCAGAGATAATTCTCCCTTCCTTTACGAATAACGACTCTTCGTGTTTCTTTGTTTCTCGAATTTTGAGCAGAGTTACGCCCATTATTATTAAACTTTTCAGGATTATTTTGCTTTTCAGGAAGCCTTCGAAGCTCATCCGCAATTTGATGTTGCAGGGTGCGTGTATAGGTAGATATCCACACAGAGCTGTCATTTGCTTCAGCCCAAAGGCTTGCTGGGGCAAGATAGCCAAGGGTTTTTCCTATTCCAGTTCCAGCTTCAGACAATAAAAGTGTCGGATTTGGCCCAGCATCAGGCTGATCAAAAACCACACAATTAGTTGCTGCATAGTCTGTTTGCGGTTTTCGAATTTCAGAGTTTGGCCCCAACATTTCTGTTAATCTATTTCTTGCCATATCAGGCAGAATAGGTTTGATACCAGGCTCTCCTCTTGGGGCTGTATCTTGTATTTCACTTAACACATTCCAAATCGCAGCAGCTGCAGGGGTAGGAGGCGCTTTTGGAATATCACTTCGCCCTAAAATGGGCAGGATAAGGGCAGCCCAATGCCAGCCACCCTGCCCCATCATTTCTGCAATATCTCCTAACATCTTGGAGGAATTATAAGACCCTGTATCGGATGCAAGTTGCGCATTTTCAGACATTTTATCTAACAAATTATAAGCAGCAGAGCGTAATAAGAGCACCTTTTCAAAATTTGTTTTCGGAAGAGCAAGCCCTGTTGCAAGAGCAAGTCCGGTAGGCGTAGGAAGGCAAAATTCAGCTGGTTTAACAAATGCAAACAGCTCCAGTATATCAAGATATTTATCGAGTTTTGCGCCAATTTTCTTTTCAGTCCAGTTTCGGTGGCAAATTAAGGGCGGGCTATTACTAGCCAGCATCTGACTGAGTTCCTCTTTTGAGGGGGTGCATACCTCTCCTTCACCTGAAATCCAGTGAGTTTTGGTAATGGTAGGATATAAAATCGGGTAATCAGCGATATCGGGGCTGAGAGAGGTGAAAAAAGACATAACGATATCATAAGCACCTGAATTAAATCAGGCTAGGTGTCTTTGCTTATATTGTTAAATATTCCAGTTTTGAAATAAGTTAAAAATCTATTTTGTCGGCCTTAATCAATTTGCTACCAAATGCACATATCTGGCGTTCCATAAAGGCTGGTTGAAACAGATAATTTATGCTGGAAAACAGCTGCGTTACAGTTTACACAAAACTAAACAGATAATTCGTATCTCGCACAATATCAGGAATTCCAAAAATGAACCATACGCCACATTTTAATCAAGCAATTGCTGAACTTGCAAATAATGCAAAGGCTTGGCCATTTGTGGAAGCAAGAAATCTCGTAAAACGCCTAGAAGCGCAACCAGACGATTCTGAAAAAGAAGTGATGTTCGAAACAGGGTACGGACCGTCTGGATTGCCTCATATCGGGACATTTGGCGAGGTTGTCAGAACCAGTATGATACGTTATGCGTTTGAGGTGCTCTCAGGCAGAAAAACACGTCTTTTATGTTTCTCAGACGATATGGACGGATTACGCAAAGTTCCAGATAACGTCCCCAACCAAGAAGAATTAGCGAAATATCTTGAAATGCCTTTAACAAAAGTGCCAGATCCGTTTGGAACTCATAGCTCATTTGGGGCGCATAATAATGCACGATTGCGCACGTTTCTAGATAATTTTGGTTTCGAGTATGAATTTTTAAGCGCAACAGAGCTATACCAATCTGGAAAATTTGATGAGGCTTTGTTAGATGTATTGTCCAATTACGAAAAAATAATCAATATTATTCTGCCGACACTTGGCGCGGACAGACAAGCAACCTATAGCCCGTTTTTGCCAGTTTGCCCTCATACAGGAAAGGTATTGCAGGTACCATTATTACACCATGATAAACAATCGGGAACGATATGTTACCTTGATCCTATTACAGGCGAAGAGATGACCACTAAGGTTACAGGCGGGAAATGCAAGTTGCAATGGAAAGCAGATTGGGCAATGCGATGGCATGCACTTGGGATTGATTATGAAATATCTGGAAAAGATTTAATCGATTCAGTTACATTATCGTCAAAAATCGTAAGGGCTCTTGGCTCAACGCCACCTGCTGGGTTTTCCTATGAACTCTTTTTAGATCAAAATGGAGAAAAAATCTCCAAATCTAAAGGCAATGGTCTGTCAGTTGAAGAATGGCTTACCTATGGAAGTCCTGAATCCCTATCATTATTTATGTATGCACACCCAAAAAGAGCAAAAAGATTATTTTTTGATATCATTCCAAAGACAGTGGACGAATATTTTACACATTTAGGTAAAATAGCTGAATCTGATGAAGCCAGCCAGCTTGAAAATCCAACATGGCATATTCATAAAGGAAATCCTGTAGCATTAACCCTGCCTGTTAGTTTTTCGCTGTTGTTAAATCTTGTTGGTGTGTGTGCAGCAGAAGATAATCAGGTCATCTGGTCTTATGTTGGACAATATGCCCCTGGTGTTACACCTCAAACGCATCCACATCTTGATATGTTAATTGGATATGCAGTTACTTTCTATCAGGATAGAGTTCGCCCAGAAAAATCCTATCGTCTTGCTAGTGCAGAAGAAAAAATTCATCTTGAAAACTTAAAAGAGGCCCTTTCTGCATTGCCAGAGGAAGCAACCGCAGAAGATATACAAAATCAAGTTTATGCAATCGGCAAACAAGCTGAATACGAAAATTTAAGAGACTGGTTTAGCTGTTTGTATCAAATTCTTCTAGGGCAGACGCAAGGGCCAAGGATGGGTGGTTTTTTTAAGTTATATGGCCTGCAATCCAGTCTTGCTTTACTTGAAGATGCGCTTAATGACAGATTGACAGGCTGAGCTATCATGATCTGGCAGACGCTGGCAAATTTAACCAAGATACTTCCAGGGGAGGCATCGCACCAGCTAGCGGTAGGCGCTTTGTCAGTAGGACTGCACCCAAGATATAACCCAGTTAAATTACCAACAATGGTAGGAGGGCTCTTTTTTGCCAATCCGGTTGGACTAGCAGCGGGGTTTGATAAGAATGCAGCCGCTATTTTAGGATGTTTTGCCCTTGGATTTGGGAGTGTTGAAATAGGAACTGTAACCCCATTGCCACAGCCAGGAAATCCAAAACCACGTGTCTTTCGGCTGCTAGAAGATGACGCCTTTATCAATAGATACGGATTTAACAGTGATGGGATGGAGGCTGTGGCAACACGGCTTTTGAAATATCGCAAAATCAAAATAGCAGAACACATAATTGGGGTGAATATAGGAGCTAATAAAGATTCGGAAAATAAAATAGAAGATTACTTTACTGCCTGTTTGAGGCTTGCAGGATTAGCTGATTACATCACCATAAATATAAGCTCGCCAAATACCTCTGGACTAAGAGACTTGCAAAAATCAGCCTCCCTGAGGGAGATAATTAAGAGCGTAAAACGCGCATTAACGCAAGCAGGGTTGGTCAAACCTATTTTTATTAAACTGGCTCCGGACCTTTCCAATACGGATTTGTTTTCGGCAATTGAAGTAATGGTGAGTGAGGGAATTGCCTGTGTTATTATTAGCAATACCACTCTGGATCGAGATAATCTTAAAAACAAAAAAAACAGGGACCAGGTAGGAGGGCTATCTGGGGCTCCTTTATTTAGATTATCAAGTGAGAAATTATCAGAAGCATATGCCTTTGCAGGGGGACAAATTTCTTTTATCGGTGTTGGTGGCGTGAGAAGCGTTACAGACGCATATACTAAAATTCTGCTTGGCGCTGATCTTGTGCAGCTTTATTCCTCTCTTGCATTATCAGGGCCTCATATTGCGCATCTCATCAATACAAATCTTGCCAAATTATGCTTGGGTGAGGGGCTTCGTGATTTGAGCGAGGTACGTGGCAGCTTTAGTTCTTTTGATAAAGCGCACCGATATGCTGAGCATGCAGTGAAAGCACATTTAAAACCTGAATAATGGAGGGCGAATCGGCACTAGCCTCAAATAATTTATAATCAGACCCTCGCGGGTGCGAACGCTGCATCGCTTCTGTTTTTTCTTTGTAATACATCGCAATGAACAACTTCAAAGATTGTGCCATTGAATAGTTGTATCGCCTTTCATGAATTTCATGACATAGAAGATTTAATGATAATTGCTCTTGTTCAATAATCATGTCCAAATGGTGCAAGAAATAAGTTTCTAGCTGAATAGTGGTACGACGATCCCCAAAAGTAACATTTTGCTTTTCAAGATAGCGAGATGTATTATCCATTCGTGGTATCTTATAGAAACTACGTTAATAAAAACTTTATGACGCGCCAAGATTTTAGAAGAGTTGACCTATTGGCGCGATTGCTCTATATCCATGTTTCACATTAAGAAAATGGCATAAGATAAAAGGAAGTCGTTATGGCGAAACGTTGTCAGATTACTGGTAAAACTGTAATGAGCGGAAATAATGTAAGTCATGCGAACAACCGTACACGCAGACGCTTTCTGCCTAATCTGCAGGTTACAACCATGCAGTCAGATATTCTTGGTCGCTCTTTAAAGCTTCGTGTATCAACAAGCGCGATTCGCACTGTTGAAAAGCATGGCGGTATTGACCCATTTTTAATTCAAGCCAGAAATTGCGAATTAGCTGACGAAGCACGTGCTATCAAGTCTGAGATACTAGCTGCATCGCAGAGCTAAGATATCTAACTAAGCCTTAATTCCTTACGATGTTTTTTGAAAAAGATGGTGAGCTCTAATAATGTGCTGGTAACTTGATTGAGCTGCTAAAAGAGTTAAGAGAAAACCTTGCGAGGCGGCTTTGCATTTTCATCAAACAAATTAGCTAGCTGTGTCATTATCGCTCCGCCTAGCTGTTCTGCATCTGTTATTGTTACGGCACGCTCATAATAACGTGTAACATCGTGACCAATGCCGATAGCAAGCAGCTCCACAGGAGAGCGTTCTTGGATCATCGCAATTACCTGTCGAAGGTGCTTTTCAAGATAATTTCCGCTATTAGCAGACAAAGTCGAATCATCGACAGGGGCACCATCAGAAATCACCATTAATATTTGCCTGTCTTCGTGTCGAGCAAGCAACCTGTTATGAGCCCAAAGTAATGCCTCACCGTCAATATTTTCTTTTAGAATGCCTTCACGAAGCATTAGCCCAAGCGAACGCCTTGCTCGGCGATAAGGAATATCGCCTGCTTTATAAATAACGTGCCTTAAGTCGTTTAATCTGCCTGGCTTATCTGGTTTTCCAGCAAGTTGCCAAGCCTCTCTGGATTGCCCCCCTTTCCATGCTTTGGTTGTAAAGCCCAGAATTTCAACTTTTACACCACATCTCTCTAAGGTGCGTGCCAGAATATCAGCTGTGACAGCTGCAATCGTTATAGGACGACCGCGCATTGAGCCTGAATTATCCAGAAGAAGGGTTACAATCGTATCTCTGAATTTAGTATCCTGCTCTTGTTTAAAGGATAAGGCGGATAGCGGCTGGGTTACAACGCGGTGTAATTTTCCAGCATCAAGAACACCTTCTTCAAGGTCAAAATCCCAAGAGCGATTCTGATACGCCATTAGCTTGCGCTGTAGCCGGTTTGCTAATTTTGCAATCACAGAAGTTAGGCTTTCAAGATGCCTGTCAAGCAGCCCTCGAAGTCTATCAAGCTCTTCTGAATCGCATAATTCGGCTGCTTCGATTATTTCATCATATTTATCTGTAAATACCCGGTACCCCTGATTTCGAGCTGTTTCATCAGATTGGTAATCACGGGGGTCACCGCCAGGTGCATCACCTTCTGCCTGACCTTCCAATTCTTCATCTGAGTCATTATCAACCCCATCTTCGGCAGCCATTGTAGCAGCATCGCCCTCCATCTCAACAGATTGCGAATCATCCCCGTCAGAATCATCCTCTCCAGTTGCTGATTGAGCTTGCTGCTCCCCTTCTTGGTCATCTTCAGTCTGATTGCCAGTGCTATCATCATCTCCCTCGCCATCATCCCCGCCTTCTGAATTCTCCCCAAGGTCACTTTGCAACGCCCCAATAAGCTGTTTTGCAAAATCAGCAAACACTGCCTGATTTTGAGTGGCTGATTTCATTTCCTCCAAAAGATCGCCAGCGCGCGATTCAATAAAGGGACGCCATAAATCCATTGCCATTCCAGCAGCTGCAGGTGGTTTCTCGTCTGTTAATTTCTCACGGATAATAAGTCTAACCGCTTCTGACAGCCCATTTTCAAGCTGGTCGGATGCTTCGGGTGAGGGAATGCCAATGGGGTGGAGTGTATAATGTGTTTCAAGGCGTTCTGTTAAATTCTTGCGAACCCCGGCCATATCATTTGACCCAATTGCCTCTACCCTTGCTTTTTCGGCTGCTTCAAATACCATTTTAGCAGCAGATGATTTTGGGCTAACTCTCTGATGGGTTTTTTTATTATGATACGCGAGCCATAACCCAGCAGCATCACTAGCACCTCGTAATTGATTTTCAGTATTTGCAGAGCGCTCTCTTGGAGGTGCTGGCAGTCTTACCCCGTCATTGGTAATGATGCTATCCTGACCAACATATCTAACCTCATGCTGGGTGCCACCAGCTAATGCACGCAGGCTTGCAGCATTAGCTTTTAAAAATATCTCATCGATAGGTTTGCTCACGCTAACAGGCCGTTTCTATTTTCAAGATACTTTGGCTGAGAAGCTTGGTGATTCAGGTAAATCAATGCCAAACACACGTTGGTAATATTCTGCAATCACAGGCCGCTCAATCTCATCACATTTATTCAAAAAGCTCAGCCTGAATGCAAGGGTTATATCATTGAAAATACGCGCGTTCTCAGACCATGTAAGAACAGTTCTAGGGGACATTACGGTTGATAAATCGCCAGCCATAAAACCTTTGCGAGTTAGATCTGCCATCCGAACCATTTGTGATACCTGTTCCTTGCCAGCTTGCGTATTATAGCTTTTTTGTTTCGCAACGATTATGCCAACCTCATCATCGTGAGGCAAATAGTTCAGGGTTGCCACAATAGACCATCTATCCATTTGACCCTGATTAATTTGTTGTGTGCCGTGATAAAGCCCTGTTGTATCTCCAAGGCCAACGGTATTCGCTGTTGCAAATAACCTGAAATTTGGGTTTGGGTGAATGACTTTATTGGTATCTAGAAGCGTTAATTTACCATCTACTTCTAATACTCGCTGGATTACAAACATAACATCTGCACGACCTGCATCATATTCATCAAAAACAAGAGCGACAGGATTTCTTAATGCCCATGGAAGCAAGCCTTCTTTAAATTCAGTTACCTGCTTGCCATCTTTAAGAACAATGGCATCTTTTCCTATCAGATCTATTCTACTGATATGACTATCAAGATTAATTCGAAGGCAAGGCCAGTTTAACTTAGCAGCAATCTGTTCGATATGAGTTGATTTACCAGTGCCATGATAGCCTTGAATCATAACCCGTCTGTTAAATGCAAATCCTGCCAAGATCGCAAGCGTGGTATCATGATCAAACTGATAGTCAGGATCTAAGGTTGGGACATACTCAGAAGAAGCAGAAAAACCAGGGACCTGCATGTCAATTTCTAATTCAAAGGTTTCTTTTACATCATAATGTGTATCAGGAGCAGTGATTGAATGCGCGGTATTGCTGTTATTGATAAAGTCAGACAAAGGGATTCGCCTTTCAGAATATTAAAGATAGTATCAAAATTAATGAGTTAGCACAGATGCTAGTAAATTGATGTGAATTTATTGATAATCAATCATAAAATCCACCCCCAAAAATAACTTTTTATTAATTATTGGGATTTTAAATCAATAGCGGGGTATAATTTTTTCAAAATTGAGTAGGCACTATTTATTTCTTTTAGCCTCTCTTCTGCATCTATATCCCCCTGATTTCTGTCAGGATGATTTAGCTTTGCAAGCTTTTTATATTGCTGTTTTATTTTTGTTTGCTCGGCACAGGGATCCATATTAAAGATCTGCCACGCCCAACGCTCCTCTTTATGCATAGTCCGGTGAGCGCTGTTATCAGCTGTTTTGTTTTTATCTGAGAAAAAGCCGAAAATATCTTCAGAGGAGAAATTATTAGAAGTGCGTTGATGTGTATCAGAATTTCCAGTCCCAAATTTCCAACTTGGCCTCTCCCAAGTGGTAGCGCGTCGAATTTCAGCTTCTAGCGCGTCACCATTCAGCCCATCAAAATAATTCCAGCGTTTATTATAGTCACGGATATGCGGCAGGCAGAACCAAAAATAAGTACGCAACGCGTCACGGTTTCGCGGCGCTGGATACAAGCCAACTTCTGAACAGCTATCTGCGTCACATATTTTTTTCTGTGCGCTCTGTTCCTTAATGCCTTTTAATTCTGGTATCTTTGCTTCACTCATACAGGTAAATTAAAGCTATCAGCTTGTTTAGACAAGGTGGCAAAGTTAATAAAATTGCGTTATTATAAGAGACTAAATTTACAGCGTTTTGTAATTGGAGAGTGTGCATAAATATGTCAACAAAAATTCAGATGGAAGAATTATTAGAAAATGCGTTTTCACCTATTTTCATGGAAGTGCGAGATGTAAGTGACGCTCATGCTGGTCATGCTGGTGCACGGCCAGGTGGGGAGACGCATTTTGAAGTTGATATAATTTCTGCTACATTCGCTGGTAAATCTAGACTTCAATCTCATCGGCTAATACATGAAATATTGCAGCCCTTACTTCGCACAACGGTCCATGCGCTCGCCTTGAATGTAAAATCTAGTTAGATGTTAGCTTTGCGAAAATGCAATACAGCTATTTTTTAAACTTCTATCCTGATTGGTTTCGGGTAAATTATCATCTTCTATCTGTTCTCTGCGCCGACGTGATATCTCGCCGCCAATAGTCTGATAGGCGGTGGTCGCCATTGGCCCAGTTAACTCCGTAATATGAGTGCATCCAGAAGGCCCGCCAATCGCGGTTTGCACGCGCCGCTTCCAACCAGGGCCAATTTTTAATCCAATTAAATTTGTGATGTTTTGCGCTCCTTGCGGACATATCTGATAAGGGCCTGCAAGTGTTATTGCGGCGGCATCTGTTACGATTAAATCAAGATCAACTGTTATACGCACTTGCATACGATGATACGGCGTATTTTGGTAAACTGTGCCATGTGTGTCAGATGGAAAATCATAGGTCTTGCTGTCTATCAGTTCAGCCTCTATGTCAAAATTACCATCTGCCCGTACATAACCGCTGCAGCTGATTCTTCGGTTATGCACAAGATGGCGTTCAGCTGGTTCCGTCAACCCCATTTTCCTGTCTCCTTATTTTTTTTAAAATTAAATTAATAGGGTTACTCTGTTACTCTTGAAGAGGATGTTTTTGTGGATGTATTTTTAAGTTTTGTCCATATGCGAAGACTGGTGATTTGATTGTTTTCCCTGTGAACCACTCGAAAACGCATTCCGTTAATTTTAAACTCTTGACCGGGAAGTGGAATTGTTCTGGTCTCATATAATAATAGCCCAGCTAAGGTAGAGGCATCATCATCTGGCAGCGTAAGGTCTAATATTCTATTTAGGTCACGAATCGTAACATTACCATCTACAACATAAGATCCATCTGCTTGTGCTATACATCCGGCCAGCTCTTCATCATGCTCATCATCAATATCGCCCACAATCTCTTCGATAATATCTTCAAGCGTCACAATCCCTCTGAAATCACCATATTCATCTACAACGATTGCAAAATGCTCTCTTCTTGTTCTGAATGCCTGAAGTTGACTGGCTAATAAGGTTGTCTCTGGGATAAAATAAGTCGGGCTAGCTATTTTAGCGATATCAAATTCTTCTAATGTCTCAGGATTAGAATTCTGCAAACCGCGTAGCAAGTCTTTTACATGTAGAACACCAATAATATTCTCTGGCTTTCCAGAATAAATAGGCAAGCGGGTATGAGGTGAGTTCAGAACAAATGAGACTATATCTTCTGGCTTGTCATTTACATTTACCATCGATACAGAGCCACGATGTGTCATAATTTCATCTACCGTTAGCTCAGATAAATCAAGAACCGAAGACAGCATTGCTTTTTTTTCTCGTTGTTCTGAATCCGCATTATCGGAATGAAGCTCTATCATTCCTCGCAGCTCCTCTTCTCTATCTTCTTGTTGCTCGCGTGCGGAGCCTAGAAAAATGACCACTATCCAGCGAAGCGCTATCGATAAGGGTCTGAACAGTAAAACAACGATACGAACAGGCGTTGCTACCAGAAGTGCATATTGGTTGGCATGATTGAAGGCATAGGTTTTTGGGAGTACTTCTGCGAATAAGATAAGTAAAATAGTCATTACTAGAGTTGCAATAAATACCCCATTATCACCAACCAAAGTAATCGCAGCAGATGTTGCAACAGCAGAAGCAAGCACATTTACGGCATTATTACCGATTAGGATAGCCCCGATAAGCTCTTCTCTATCACTTCGTAATTTTTCAACAAGTTTTGCATTTTTGCTGCCATTGCGTGCTAATTGCCGCATTCTTCCATCTGATGCAGCGGTTAATGCCGTTTCCGAACTTGAAAAAAAAGCAGATAAAATTATCAGCAAAGTGATCGATAGGATCAATGTTAGATGATCAAACATGATTAACCCCTTTTGCCATAAAGAATGTGGTTAATTCGGTCTCAGAAATATTTGGCATAACATAGGCCTCACCAATTTTATGCGTCAGAATGAAAGTCAAATTTCCATCAAGAGTTTTTTTATCTTTTTTCATATGCTGTATCAAGGTAGAGACAGCAGCCTTGCCAGCAGGAAGCGCGCTATAATCATCTGGCAGTCCAACTTCCTTCAGGTGCGCATGAACTCGCAAAGCATCTTCTGGCTCGCATATCTGTTTTGCTACTGAAAAGTCGAAGGCAAGTCCAAGTCCAGCTGCTACTGCCTCGCCATGCAATAAATCTCCATTATAGCGTCCAACAGCCTCAAACGCATGTGCAAATGTATGACCAAGATTTAACAGAGCACGGATTCCTGTTTCCGTCTCATCTTTTGCAACAATATCAGCCTTCATCTCACAGGAACGCTTGACGGCAAAAACAATTTCATCCTGCTCTAAAGATAACACATTAGACCAATTTTTCTCTAGCCAAGAAAAAAATTCAGCATCTCCAAGAAGACCATATTTTATGATTTCTGCATAACCAGAAAGGAGCTCTCTTTTGTGCAGCGTTGCTAACAGACTGTTATCTGCTAGAACTAGTTTTGGTTGATGAAACGCCCCAATTAAGTTTTTACCAGCTGTTGCATTTATACCTGTTTTCCCGCCAACAGAGCTATCTACCTGTGCTAACAGGCTTGTTGGTATCTGAATGAAGTCAATCCCTCTTAGAAGACTTGCCGCTACAAAACCAACCAAATCCCCTATGACACCGCCCCCTAATGCAATTAGAACCGTTTTGCGGTCAATCCCTATATTCAGTATTTCCTCGCAAAGTGTATTATAGGCAGATAATGATTTTGATGCTTCACCAGCTGGAACACGAAGGTTATCTAATCTAGTGCATAATGGCGTTATTTTTTTTGTAAATGAGCCCTGATATAAAGGGCCGATTATGGTATCGCTGATAATAATAACCTGCCTATCTGAAATATAATCAGCAAGATATGTATCAGCCTCTTTTAGTAAATCAGGGCCAATAAAAATTGGATAGGATTTTTCTTCAAGGCCAACTATAATTTTTTCAACTGAGCTCATTATAATTCCTTTTGAACAGTGTTTTCTAATCGCAAAACATCTCGCTCTTGTAATGCTGAGACAAGTTCTCTTAAAGCCTGTGTAGCAGAAAGGTTGTCTGTATCAATAATCACATCTGCTTGTTCATAATAGCGTTTTCGCTCATCAGATAGGTTAGTAAGTGTTAAGAGAGGGTCTCCTTTTGCAAGCAAAGGGCGGCTATGAAGGTCATCCATTCTGGATAATAATGTTTCTGGTTCCGCCCGTAGCCATATTGTAACCGATTTATTGCCAAGTATATCCCTTATTTTCGGTGAGATGAATGCACCTCCACCCGTTGATAATATTACAGGAGAGCCTTCAAGAATATCTGCTATTACCCGTTGCTCTATATCTCGAAATTTTTCTTCTCCGCTTAGCTCAAAAATATCTGGAATAGAAATACCAGCACGTTTCACAATTTCATTATCACTATCTATAAAATCTACAGATAGTGATCTTGCAAAATATCTACCGAGCGTGGTTTTGCCGGCACCCATTAAACCAATTAAGGCAACTGTGTGTAACAAAAAATAATTTTGATTCTGTTTCATAGTATACTTTCTAACGAGTTAACAACTATTCGGCAAACAAGAACTGCGTGTAATAACACTAAAGATACTGAATAATAAAACCAATTTTGATGCCGTATTAACGCCATAATCATTGATTATTGCCATTGTGTTAAATTTAAAATGTAGATCTAGATAGATCTGAATAGATCTGATTGGATTTTAGGATATGCAGTGGTAGTTTAACCCAAAAACAATAAAGAGCATGAGGCTAGAAATGAAGATGTTTCTTACGGTGATAATTATGATGGCAGTTGGCACGATTTTTGGAGGGATATTTTTATCGAATTGGAAAATACCTGCACCCACTAAGGCTGTGTCTCAGGTAATTGATGATAGTAAATTCAAGGATTAAGATGTTGGTGTGGATTGGAGTTTTTGTTATTGGTGTTTTAGGGGCTGTTGTGCCGCATTCAGGGCATTCGCAAGATATAATTTATGATGGTAATTCTGCGCCAAACGCCAGTAACATCTCATCACAAACCCAAACTCAGAGTATTGGGCAGCCTCGCTTCCCCGAGACGCAACCCCCGCTTACTACAGATATGCCCTCTTTTATTTCAGAAACAGCTCGTCAGCCAGAATTAAATTTATTCGACTTAACAGCGGCCATTCCTGAAGATGGAACGGATAGCCAAACACCGCTATCTGAGATTGATGAGACGGATTTAACAGCTAATAGCACGCCCCTTCAGAATGGCAGCCTTTTGGGCGATAATACGTCTGATTTGGATACGCTCATTAGCGAATTGTTTCCTGCAGAACAGCTCCAACTCGACAAACAATCAAATGATCAGCTTGATAATAAATCACAACAAGCAGTCTCTGCAATTTTGCCTAATGAGCAAACACCAGAAGAGCAAACACTGCCTGAAGATCAAGTGCTAAAAGATACTGGTTTTGCCACGCCTGCTGTTAGTGTGGGATTACGCAATTTATCTGGTGTAGGCCTTGTGACAACAGGCATTGCTGATTGGCAACAGCGTGAAATGCCATTTAGTACATTATTATGGAGCGGCTCAAAACCACACCATCTACATTATTTGTATGAAATGAGCGAGCCTTATGGAGCTTCTAAAACCATAAACGCTCTTGTTTATTCTGCAATTATCAGAAAGTCTGCACCTCCTATCGGGGTGGCCGGCAATAGCGATGTTGCTCACGCATTGGTGGTTGATAGGATTGAATGGCTTGCAAGAGCAGGCCATTCTGATGCTTTGGCTGATCTTATTCGCAAATTGCCAGAGGACGACCAAATTTGGGATGAATGGCAACGCTGGTTAGGAGCATATGATTTGCTCTCATATAATGATACGGTTACCTGTTCAAAAGCAGATAAGAAAGTATCACAAGATTTTGATGCATTCTGGCTAAAAGTTCAGATAGTTTGCAAAATTATTGATGGTGCTTATGAAGATGCCCTTTTTCTGGCTGAGTTAATGAGCAGTAGCGGCGAGGAAGATCCCTTGTTCTTTGCATTACTTGAAAACTTTCATTCAGCACAATCTAGCAATCTTGAATTAGGTCAGTCATCTCTTACGCCGCTTCATTTAAGCTTAATGGATTTAGCAGAGGCGCCAATTGAATGGCATCAGGTCTCAGAGCTGCCATCTTCAATGATGCAGGCTAGTAATCTGATTAAAAACACTACCCGAGAAGCAAGGCTTGCCTTTGCGATGAAGCAGATTTTGCAACAAAGCGACTCAGCATTTGAAGCATCGGCACTTATACGAAGCTTATATGATGCAGAGCGTCCCATAGAAACAGCTTTTAGCATATTACAAAACACTAATGGCCAGCTGAGGCTTATCGCAAGTGCAGAAATTTACGCAGCCCTTGCAGGAAGCATGTTCCAAGCAGAGGTTCAGCAGGATTATGATCTTCTTTTCCTATCTGCTTTCAAAGAAGAAGTTAAATTTGGCAATGGGCCAGCATTACTGCCCTTCTATGCAGATTTAGCAAACACACGTCTTACAGCAGATGAGTTGCCTTTAATTGCTCCTGAATTAAAGCCTCAATTTGAAAAAATGGTGTTGCTTCATGAGCTTACAAACACGCCTGCCCAAGACACTGGTATCTCATCCCAAGATACTAGTATCTCATCTATGGAGATGGATAAATTATTTCTTCTTATGAATGCTAGTATGGCTGATAAACCTTCTATAGATGTGCTTAAGGAATTTGATTTAGCGCACCTACTTCCTGTATTTGAGCAGGCACTCATGATACAAACCCCGCTTAGCTGGATAGAACTTGCATCAACAAACGTTGAAAAGCCAAATGCTTCTGAAAGTCTTGAATTAGAGCCAGTACTGAGAAATGCGCTGATTGAAGCTTCCAAAAATCGTCGCGCCGCAGAGACGATATTAATCATTTCTGCGATGTTTGAAAAATACAAACTCATCCATATCTCAGCAAATGATTTGGCATTGGTAGTACGTTCATTGCAGGAAATCGGCTTTGACGGACCAGTTAATGATTTAATTAAAGAGATTGTGAGAGCGCATTTGATTGAAAAATATTGGCAAGAAGAGATATAGTTTTTAGCAAATCTTACCTGTCAGATATCTTTGGGTCTGCTTTTAAAAAAACTCCCAAAGCATTGCTAACGAAAACCAGAGCATTGTTAAAAAATTCATCTCAAACAGGGTTCTTTTTTGTGAGGATAATAGGATGCCCAAAAATAAAAGAGACGCAAACATTAGTTTGTTCTTGCAGAGTTTGGCAGCTGAAACTGGCGCATCGCAGAATACAGTGTCAGCCTATGAAAGTGACTTGATACTGGCAGATACCCATGTTCAAACCACATTTGAAACTAGTTTATCTGTCGCAAATGAACTTGAATTGCTTTCCTGCTTATCTATCTGGCAGCGCCAAGGACAAGCGCCAAGAACAGTTGCCAGAAGAATTAGTGCCCTAAGACATATGATGAAATGGCTGGTATCTGACGGGTATAGGCAAGATAATCCCACTATTTGGCTTGATAATCCAAAGCTTCCTCAATCTATTCCAGCAAGCCTGTCTGAGCTAGAAGTAAATGCGCTTCTGGATGCAACAAAAATGCTCTCGGAACCAGATAATTTGCGCATGTCAGTAGGGATGGAAATTCTGTATGGTGCTGGTTTGCGCATTTCTGAATTGCTGCTGCTGCGAAGAGGGGATATTGTATCCGGCAGAAATCTGATAATAGTGCGCGGAAAAGGCGGGCGAGAGCGAATGGTACCTCTTACCGATATTGCTATCTCTAAAACTCAAATATGGTTGGAAAAAAGAGACGCCGCTGGACCTGATACGCATCATGAGCAGCTAATAGCCATGCCAGATGAGCCAGCGATAACCCGCCAGAAATTCTCTACCCTATTAAAGAAGCTCGCAACGGGCGCCCAAATTGATACCGCACGCGTTAGTCCTCATAAACTTCGCCACTCATTTGCTACGCACATGCTTAATCGCGGTGCCGATTTACGAAGTTTGCAGATGATGTTAGGACATGCTGATATTTCAACGACACAAATCTATACCAAAACACGCCCTGAACGTCTGCGCGGTTTGGTTACATCGAACCATCCTCTTGCAAAAAAGACAAATAGTAATGATTGATATTACCGAAAAGTATGAACCAGAAAAAAGCTGACTATTCAGTTTTCCATGCGCTAATAGCGTTTCGCGCTATATCGACTTCGTTTAAATCTATATCTGCTAGCACTAATTCAGCTTCGGGGGTTGGCGCTTCTGCAATAATCTCTCCCCACGGATTTACAATTAGGGCGTGACCATAAGTTTGACGTCCATCAGCGTGGGTTCCTGACTGAGCAGCAGCAATTATAAAACTACCCGTTTCAATTGCTCTTGCGCGTTGTAATACGTGCCAATGCGCTTTGCCTGTTTTTGCTGTAAAGGCAGCTGGTGTTACCATAATTTCAGCGCCTGCTTGTGCCATTTTTCGATACATTTGAGGAAATCTTACATCATAGCATATCGACAAGCCAATATGAGCTATCGATGTTTTGCGTGTGATAATTTTTTCTCCTGCCTGAAAATCTTCAGATTCCCGATAAATCTTTCCATCTCCAACACTGGCATCAAACATGTGGATTTTGTCATAGGTGGCAATGCATTCGCCATTAATATCCACCAAAAAACTACGATTTAAGATTTTTTTGGAATCTGATTGTCGCAGTAATAGCGATCCGAGCGATATTATAATGTTATATTTTTGGGCAAGCGTTTTTATTCTCTTAAGTGTATCTGAATTATCTGCTGGTTCAGCCTTCTCTTGCAGCTCTTTTTTATTCTTGGCTATTAGATTTGCGCATTCTGGAAAACATATTAGAGATACGCTTTGAGAACTTGCCTGTGATATAAGCCTAGCAATGGTATCTTGGTTTTGTAGAATATCGTTGGATGCACAATATTGTGCTGCTGCAACACGCATTATTTATATCCTAGCTAGCAAGCAGCTCATCCAGCCTGCCATTTAAAGCTATCTCGACCAATTCATCGGAACCCCCAATATGGGTGTCATTTATAAAAATTTGTGGAACAGAAGTCTTCCCAGAGGCTCGCTTTGTCATAGCTTGCCTACCAGCCCTATCGAGGGTGACATCATATTGTTTATATTTTATATCACGGCTCTTAAGCAATTGTATCGCACGATGGCAGTACCCACAAAAATCTGTTGTATAAATCTCTACTAAATTATGCATACTTATTTTCTTTTTCAAAACCACTCTCGCTTTTACTATCATATAATTGGGCCATGGGGAAATGCCAATAGGGTGTTATGGGAATGACCCTTCAAAAAATTAAATTAAACGGGAGGTGAGCAGAATATAATCTAATAGCGCGCGCTCGCAAAACAGACTACATTTACCTGTAAGGCATCTGCACTCAAAAAAGTTTTTATTGCTGCTTCTGAAATGGTTGACCCAGTGGTTATAACATCGTCAATAGGTAAACAAGACTTGCCAATTAGAAGGTTTTGCTTTTGATGGTTGATTGTAAAGGCGCCTTTTAATGTTTTTGCGCGCTGCGAGCGAAGCATTCGCTCCAGCTATTCTGTGTTTACAATGCGCTCTGGCAAAGAGGGTTGGTTTAGAGGGGTGCATTCATGTGTTTTACATAAACTGCGTTCAATTTCAGAAGATTGATGAAACATGCGTTTGCCATAACGAGCAAGATGTAACGGAATAGAAATTACTAATGTATCAGGGTTGCAAAGTTTATTAAAAGCAGGTGATAAAAGAGTTGAGAAAATTTTGGTTAACTCAAGCCCGTCAGCATATCTAAATTTTAGAATAAGCGACTTCGATGTAATATTATAACGATAAGCTGCAATGATTTGAGTAATTATGGGAGGTTTTAACAAGCACGCCTCACAACAGCCAGTTATGGTTTGGTGATATAATATACGCGCACATTTACGGCAAGCAGGTTCTTACATAGGCTCTAGCTTTGGCCAGCAATTAGCGCATATTCTATCATTATAAATATGAGTATCATACACAGCACACAAAGCAGGAAAAGCCATTCTTAGTAGTCTGCTGACATTAAGTCCTAGCAACTCCTTTAGCTTATTGATAACAAATCCAGCTGATATGGAATTATTTTTACTGCTTTTATCAGCAAGTTTGATTACATCTTTTTCCATAATTCTATTTGAGCTAAAAAAGATGAATAAATCATTAAATTTATTACCGATGAATCAGAGATTTGAATGACCGCACCATTTGACTATAAAATGCTGAAGCAAGCTCGCGATCGCGCCCTCACCCAGCCAAAAGATGCAATGTTCTTGCGTCAAGTCTCAATCACCCGATTGCTTGATAGGTTATATGACGTGAAGCGGGATTTTTCCTCAATTTTGGATATAGGTAGTTTTAACGGGCAAGTTGCCACTCAATTGCTGGCGATGTCACCTGCTAAACATGAAGATAGTTACACTCTTTTTCAGATGGATATTTCAGAAAAAATGCGTGCGTTCGCGCATCCGTCTGCAACCTATATTCATAGCCCTGATATGCACCTTCCTAAACAAATAACAGCCTGTGATTTAATCTTATCCTCCCAGTTTTTTCAGTGGGTAAATGACCTTCCAGGAATGTTGTTTCAGTGTCGTAATTATTTAAAACCCGATGGGCTGTTATTGGCTAATTTTTTTGGAGGCAGAACTCTTCAAGAGCTGCGTGCCTGCCTAACACATGCAGAGACAGAATTAAGTAATGGCGCCTATCAACGTTGCATCCCGATGGTGGATGTAAAGGCAGCAGGCGGATTACTGCAACGAGCCGATTTTGCCCTTCCAGTCTGCGATTCTGACTTAATCGAAGTTACCTATTCCTCAATTTATGAGTTGATGTCAGATTTAAAACAAATGGGAGAGGCAAATGCTCTTAATTCACGTAGCCGGAAATTTACCTCTGCTAAATTATTTCAAAGGGCTGGGGAAATATATGAGCAAGAATTTGCAACAGAGGATGGCAGAATAACAGCAACGTTTGAGCTTGTTACGCTTACGGGTTGGGTGCCTGATGAGAGCCAGCAAAAACCATTGCGCCCGGGAAGCGCACAAAATGCACTTGCAGATTATGTAGCATCAGATCCGCAAAACAAAAGCTAAAGCGCCAATCATCAAGAACAGATCTAAAGTAAATCTTGAAGGTGACTTATGAATTCTATGTTTGCCTCAGGCATTTCATATTTTCTTAAGTCGTTTGGAAATATCCATTTAAGCTCAGACGCTGATAAAGCGCGGGGGCTTCCGTTCCATTTTCTGCATATATAAAGCAATAGCAAAATTTGAAACTCGGGATATTGATGAGAGCTGAAACTTAGCGGGGCAAGACAGCTTTCGTGGGTATCAATCCCCAGCTCTTCATTAAGTTCACGCACAAGCGCTGTTTCAGGCGTTTCATCTGGTTCAATCTTGCCTCCTGGAAACTCCCACAATCCGCCCATTTGCGCATTATCAGGCCGTTTTGCAAGCAAAATCCGGCCATCAATATCTATTAAGGAACAAGCAACTACGAGTTTCATTTATTTAATAAATCTATCATTATTGGGGGCTCTATTTGGGCATTATTAGAGGCTGTATATTCAGCTTCGGTAATCGGCATTAATCGTTATATAGTCATGGGTTAGATCGCATGTCCAGACTGTCGCAACGCCATCTTGTATTTGTAAATCAACCTCGATTAGAATATTTTCGGATTTCATATGATTATCAATCAAAGATTCTGTATAGCTATCAGCCCTTTGGCCATTTTCGGCAACTAATACACCGCCAATCCGAATAGTCAATTTATCTCGTAAGGCGGGTTGCCCTGACTTTCCAACTGCCATTACGATGCGGCCCCAATTTGCATCTTCGCCTGCTATTGCGGTTTTGACTAAAGGGGAGTTTGCAATTGATTTGGCGATTATATGCGCAGATGCATCGCTAATAGCTCCTGAAACATTCACCGTAATAAATTTCGACGCACCTTCGCCATCTTTGACTATCTGATGTGCTAAATCCGTCATAACCTGTTGTAATGCGGATTTGAATTTAAGTGCGTTTTCACTATCTGGTTGAAGTACAACTTTGCTAGAACCAGTTGCTGCAAGAAGAACCATATCACTGGTCGATGTATCACTATCAACCGTAATGGCGTTAAAACTATTTTTGTTTGTCTCAAACAACATTTCTTGAAGTAGCGCCTTTTCTATTTTTGCGTCTGTTACAACAAAGCCAAGCATGGTTGCCATGTTTGGTGCTATCATTCCTGAGCCCTTTGCGATAGCGCCGATATGCACCGTCTTATCGCCATATTTAATCGTCTGGCTACTTGCTTTTGCAAAGGTATCAGTGGTTTTTATAGCGGATGCTGCTTGGTGCCAATTTGCAGTACCTTTTGAGTTCCACAGAGTTTCAAGATGAGCACAGATAAGGTCAGCATTAAGAGGCTCGCCAATTACGCCAGTGGATGCCATCATCATCGTATTTAGAGGCAGGCCAGATATTGTGGAAAGCTTCGAGAGTGCTAACAGAGCAGATGCATCGCCCTTTGAACCAGTAAATGCATTTGCGTTTCCAGCATTTACCAATAGGCATCTGCCTTGATTACTCTCAATCACTTTTTTGGTGAGATGTATGCTTACCGCAGCTGTCGCTGATTTGGTGAAAAGCCCTGCAATATTTGTCTCAGGGCTAAATACCATTAAGAGTAAATCATCCCTGTCTTTATATTTCATGCCAGTAGCAGATGTTGCCATCCACACCCCAGAAATAGGGGGTATTTCTGGGAACGTATCTGGTGCCAACGGGGATATATTTGGAAGTGTCATGTTAGTCTTTTTTCAAGTCAATGCTATTCATTTTTATAGAGGTCATTTATTGTGTTGAACTCTCCAAGCTCTCCTGACTTTCCTGCCATTCTGCCTCAATATCAGAAAGGGACTTTTTCTGTATTTTTGCGTCTGCACGCAACGTCTCAACTAATCTGGCAAAAGAAAGGTTGCTAATATTTAGCTCTAACTGAGGTGACATTTCCTCTATTGAGGGAGCCTCAGCAATACGTTTGTCGTGCAGTTTTATGACATGCCAGCCAAATTGTGATTGAACAGGAGCAGAAGTAAAAGAGCCAACATCAAGCGCAAAAGCTGCTTGCTCGAACACAGGCACCATTGCGCCGCGTCCAAAATACCCAAGATCTCCCCCATTTGGACCAGAAGGACCTGTTGAGATTTCACGAGCAAGCTCAGCAAAATCACCACCTTCTTCTAGTTTCTGAATTGCGTTGATGGCTGTTTGCTCATCTGCTACTAGGATATGAGATGCTTTTACCTCTTCTCGTGATGCGGTATCTGAAACATAGGCATCATAGGCTTTATCGATGGCTTCTCTGGTAACAGACTTTGCAATTTCAGCACGGAGCCAATAGTCAGCAAGCACTTTTTGAGCAGCCACTCGCATATCCTCTATTACCTCAGGATCATCAGATAACGCACTTTTTTCAGCTGCCTTTGCTGCTAATCTTAGATTGATAACTCTGTCTACCATTTGATCATAATAATTTGTTAATGGTTCATTTTGATATTCTGGTGGAAGCTGTTCGATAAGCTCCAAAATTTCATTTAGCTGGATTTCAGCACCATCTACAGTTGCAACAACAATTTGCGGATATTTTTGTGCCAAAGCGGGTTTTGTTGAATTCACGACATATACCCCTATGATAAGCAGTGATACAATCATAAAGATAGACCTGTGATTCAGTTTGATTTGCATTTGTGCCATAGGAATACCTCGCTATTGGTGGGTTGAAATAAGATGCTTTAGAAGCAACAAACCGCTAGCATAATAACCATCTTACCAGCAAGAAATTTCTATAAAATATGGTATCAGCATATCGTTGAAACACATCGCACACAAATCGGCCATTATATTGGTTGAACAAGATTTCGATAAATCTTGAAATTTCTTGCCTGCACCCCCATTTCTGGTTAATTAAGACCAGATACTAATATCCCAAAAAACCATAATCTGCCAGCAATAATGGGCTATCACGCAGGGTAGGAACGGAAAATCCAGAAATGTTTACTTCAATCGCAAAATCCATATTTGGCGACTCAAACGAGAGAGTGATTAAAAAGTTTCAGCCGCTTGTTGAACAGATAAATTCACTTGAACCAGAAATAGAAGCGCTTGATAGAGACGAGATAGTTGCAGTATCAAATGAATTGCAAGAACGTGCCAAGTCTGGCGAGGATTTAGAGGCACTCTTGCCTGAAGCATTTGCATTGGTGCGTGAGGCATCAAAGAGAACGCTTGGTCAGCGACATTTTGATGTTCAGTTGATGGGGGGTATTACCTTGCATCAAGGACGTATCGCTGAGATGAGAACAGGCGAGGGTAAAACGCTTGTTGCCACATTAGCGGCGTATTTAAACGCGCTATCTGGAAAAGGGGTTCATGTCGTTACCGTTAATGATTATCTAGCATCTCGTGATTCTCGCTGGATGGGTGAGATTTACACCTATCTTGGCTTAACGGTTGGATGTATCGTAAGCCAGATGAGTGATGAGGACCGCAAAGCTGCTTACCAATGCGACATTACTTATGGAACAAATAACGAATATGGATTTGATTATCTAAGAGATAATCTTAAATTCGCATTGGCAGAAATGGTTCAGCGTGATCATCATTTTGCTATCGTAGATGAAGTTGATTCAATTTTGATTGACGAGGCAAGAACACCACTCATAATTTCAGGCCCGTCGGAAACTTCCATTGAGCTATATCAACAAGTTAACGAGTTGATTTCAGACTTTAAGACAGATGACTATGAGAGTGATGAGAAAGCGCGTTCCGCAACGCTGACAGAAATCGGAGTTGAACATGCAGAAACCTTGTTGATGCAGGCAGGCCTGATGCAATCAGGCACCTTATATGATTCAGCAAATGTCAATTTATTACACCATATCTCACAGGCTCTAAGAGCTCATAAAATGTTTGCAAAAGATAAGCATTACATGGTTAAAAATGGTGAGCTTTTGATTATCGATGAATTTACGGGCAGAGCAATGCAAGGAAGGCGCTTTTCAGATGGATTGCATCAAGCGCTTGAGGCAAAGGAAAAGCTCCCTATTAAGCCTGAAAATCAGACGCTGGCTTCTGTTACCTATCAAAATTATTTTAGGTTATATGATAAATTATCAGGCATGACAGGAACAGCCTTAACAGAAGCAGGCGAATTTTCTGAGATATACGCGCTTGAAGTTGTGTCCATACCAACCAACAAACCTGTTTTACGAAAAGATGACGATGATGCTATTTATCGAACTGGCAGAGAGCGCGATACGGCTATAATTGAGCTTATTCGGGAATGCCGCGGAAAAGGTCAACCTATCTTGGTAGGAACAGTCAGTATCGAGAAATCAGAGGCTTTATCAGAAGCACTTAAACGCGAAAAAATTCCTCATAATGTTCTGAATGCAAGATTTCATCAAGAAGAGGCAAAAATTATTGCGGATGCTGGTATTCCAGGTGCTGTGACCATAGCTACAAATATGGCAGGTCGTGGAACAGATATTCAGCTTGGTGGTAATCTTGAAATGAAGCTGAGGGAAAATGACATTGCACCTGATTCCAAGGCAGCAGAAAAGATTGCAACTGAAATAGTGGATGGAAAGCAAAAGGCACTAGCTGCAGGCGGTTTGTTTGTGCTGGGAACAGAGCGACATGAATCGAGACGTATTGATAATCAGCTTAGAGGCAGAACAGGCAGACAAGGCGATCCAGGATCATCTAAGTTTTTTCTATCTCTTGAAGATGATTTGATGCGAATTTTCGGTTCTGAAAAGTTAGATGGAATGTTGCAAAAACTTGGCTTGGAAGAAGGGGAATCTATTGCCCATAACTGGATTAATAAAGCAGTTGAGAAAGCACAGTCTAAGGTAGAATCTCATAATTTCGAAATTAGAAAGCAGTTGCTCAAATATGACGATGTTATGAATGATCAACGTCAGGTCGTGTTCAGCCAGCGTAAAGACATCATGCAAACAGAAAATGTGCATGATACGATATTAGGGATGCGTGAAGAGACAATTGATTGGATAGTCAGCGAGTCGATCCCAGCAGGTAGTTTTCCTGATACGTGGGATGCCGACTTACTAACATCACTCTCAATGTCTCACCTTGGCATTGAAGTTCCAGCCGCCGATTGGGTAACAGAAGATGGTGTAACGGATGGTGAAATAACGGATAGGCTAAGGGCGGCTTGCGATCGCCATATGGCTAGTAAAGCCACAATCTTTGGACCAGATGCAATGCGTAATATTGAAAAATCTGTGATATTGCAGATTCTTGACCAGCAGTGGAAAGAGCATTTGCTTAGTTTAGATCACCTGCGTCAAGGTATAAATCTGAGAGCCTATGCGCAAAAAGATCCGCTTAACGAATATAAGAGGGAAGCCTTCCAGATGTTTGAAGGAATGCTTGATAAAATGCGGCAGACAGTAACAATGGCTCTTTCACATATTAATTTAAGGCCCCAGCAAAATGCGAGCAGTACAGACGAGGCTTCAGCAAAAAAAGATGCTAAGCAAGCAAGTGCATCAGGTGAAACGCAGGTTAAAAGCGACAAGGTTCCAAGAAACGCTCCGTGTCCTTGCGGGTCTGGCAAAAAATTCAAGCATTGTCACGGTCAAATTTAAAGGCCAAATTTATTTTGAGTATCATTAAAATGAGAGCGTTTAGATAAATAGCGAAATTCAAATGATTAAATCCAGATGATTAAGTATAGTTTAATTTGTGAATTTCATCACTCGTTTGAAGGCTGGTTTAGCAACTCAGCAAGCTTTGAGCAACAATGTGAGCGTGATTTGATTGCCTGTCCTGAATGTGGCAACAGCAAGGTTAAGCGCGCTCTTATGACGCCAAACCTAAGTGCAGGCATGCACAGAAACCAACCAGCTATTCCTGATGGTGTGTTAAAATCAGAAGTCTCTCCGGTGGAGGCTGGGTCGTCCATGGAGCAGAATTCAAGCCTATCCGTGCCTGCAGATAACCAGATAAAGGATCAATTAAAACAGCAAATAACACCCGAGCAAATTATTACGATGGTGCGACATGTTCGCCGTTATGTAGAAACTAACGGGCGCAATGTAGGCAATAAATTTGCGGAAGAGGCGCTTAAAATTCATTATGGCGAGAAAGAACAGGATCTTATCTACGGCACATGCACCCCTGAAGAAGGAGAGCAGTTAGCAGATGAAGGTATTGAGTTTGCCGAAATACCTTTATTACCAAAGGATAATTAATATTCAATTCGCAATATTGGTACTCAAACCAAAGTTCCAGAAGCACCATAATTAACCGCGGTAATGGATGAAAATTTAAATCTGCCATCTGGCAGTGGTTTAAATCCTGTAACATCATCTATAATAATACCAGCCTTTTGGGCTTCATTTTGTAGCTCAGATGGCTTTACAAATTTATCAAAATCATGAGCACCCTTTGGAACGATTTTTAGCACATATTCCGCTGCAAATTTAGCAAATGCGAGTGAAGCTAATGTTCTGTTTATAGTGGTGAAAATCACAACGCCTTCTGGTGTTATAAGGCGCCGAATGGAATCTAAAAATAATGCACGGTCTGATACATGTTCTATAACCTCTGATGCATAAACTACATCAAACTGACTGTCAGTAAGGGCAAGTTCTTCTGCGGTAGTAGCAGTGTAGGTGATATCAAGCATGGATGTTTTAGCATGCAGTCTAGCAGTTTCAATTGCAGAGGATGAGCCATCAATAGCAGATACTATTCCGCCTAGCCTTGCCATTGGTTCTGCAAGTAGCCCGCCGCCGCACCCGATATCTAATATTCGAATATTGGCAAGTGGTTTTGAGCTCTCCCATTTTCCTTTTTGATGACGCTTAATCGCTGATTTTATATATGCAATTCGGATAGGGGTAAATTGGTGAAGAGATTTCAGAGGCCCTTTCGGATCCCACCAATCTTTTGAGAGTTCTTCAAATCTCTTTATATCTTCTAAATTGATAGTAGAGTTAGGTGTCATGTTGTTTCCCAAGATTCAATTTCTGACTTGTGTGTTTGAAGGGAGTTCATTAATAACCGATTACAGTATATAGAGCGAAGTTTAAAGTTATAGAAAAAAAATGGCACGTATAGTTCAAAAATTTGGCGGTACATCTGTTGGTGATCTTGATCGTATCAGAAATGTTGCACAAAGGGTTAAGTCATGCGTGGAGGCAGGAAATGAAGTCGCTGTCGTCGTGTCTGCTATGGCTGGCACTACAAATCAACTCGTTGAATGGGCAAAACAGGTGGGTCCAATGCATGATGCAAGAGAGTATGATGCAATCGTTTCAACCGGAGAGCAAGTGACAGTCGGACTTTTATCCATCGCTTTGCAAAATATCGGAGTTGATGCGCGTTCTTGGCTTGGCTGGCAAATTCCGCTCCGCACTGATGAAGTGCATGGTGCTGCCCGAATAGAAGAAATCCAAGCAGATGAAATTATTAAAAGACTAGAGCAAGGACAAGTGGCCGTAGTGGCAGGCTTTCAAGGTATTGCGCCAGACGGTCGGATATCAACTTTGGGGCGGGGCGGATCGGATACATCTGCAGTTGCTCTTGCGGCGGCAATTCAAGCAGATAGATGTGATATTTATACAGATGTGGACGGCGTTTACACAACTGACCCGCGGATAATGCCAAAGGCAAGAAAACTAGATAGTATTACGTTTGAGGAAATGCTTGAGATGGCATCGGCTGGTGCGAAGGTTTTGCAAACGCGCTCGGTTGCAATGGCAATGAGGCACCATGTTAATTTGCAAGTTCGCTCTAGTTTTACAGACGCCCCTGGAACATTAGTTCAAAATGAGGAAAAGCAAATGGAAAAGCAGAAAGTAAGTGGCATTGCCTATTCAGCAGAAGAAGCTAAAATAACCGTCGTTGGTTTGCCTGATAAACCTGGCATTGCGGCTAAAATATTTGGTGTGCTTGCAGATTTGCATATCAATGTTGATATGATTGTTCAGAGTGCCTCAGCCGATTTGCAAAAAACCGATATTACATTCTCTCTTGCGAGAATTGACCTTGAAAAAGCGGTGAGCGACCTTACAATTCTGAAAGATGAATTGGCATTTGAAAGATTGGTTCATGATAATAATATCGCCAAAATTTCAGTGATAGGGACGGCCATGAGAACTCAGTCCGGCATTGCAAAACGGATGTTTGAGGTGCTTTCAGAGAAACAGATCAATATGCAGGTTATATCAACTTCAGAAATAAAAATATCTGTTTTGATTCAAGCAGATTACACAGAGTTAGCAGTTAGAAGCCTTCATGACGCTTTTGAATTAGAAAAAATTGGGTAAAATTTCAAAAAAATACGGAAAATAGCTGTAATTTAGCTATTTTTTTATTTTTTTTGCCGTTATTAGTTAAATTCATGTTAACAATTTCCCTATAAACTAAACGATTATATTACTATAGTAAAAAGATTAACAGGTCACATGGCGATAGATCTAGGACATATTGATACGGGCGCGCGCTTGCTAGATGCAAGTGAAATTGGTGCTGTTCTAGCATCAGCAAGAAGAAGCAAAGAGATCTCCCTTCAAGATTTATCTAATACTTTGCGGATCCCAAAAATTTACCTGAAGAGTCTTGAAAATTCTGATTTTGAAAATTTACCGGGAATCGCATATGTCCCTGGATATATCCGAAGCTATTGCAAAGCCACTGATATTGATAGCAGTGCGCTTATCGCGGCCTATTTATCATCTGTAGATGATAAAGATGTTGCCCCAATTTACGAAGTGCCGGGTCAAGCACTTGTTCCGAAGTTTTCGAAGAGTTCTGTTGCGATGGTAGCAGTGATTATTGCTATCATTGGATATACAAGCTGGTTTGTCGTTTTAAGAGACACGCCTGATAAGGTAGTATCAGTGCCGCCCGTATCAGAACAAGTCCTGCAACTGACAGATGCGGGTGATGCAGCCATTCAAAATTCACCTAATACTAATATCGAGCAGCCGGGTCAGCTGGATATACAAACGCCACCCATAATAGATGGCACTGGTTCTGAAGTGGCGGTTGCCAATTCTGATTTGGAAAATAATCAGGTGGATGATAATAGCCCATCTGAAATCGCGAAAGCAGAATTGCCGTTAGAGACATCACCTTTGTTGGAGAAATTGGAAAATCAAGAAACGCAGATAGCGTTATCATCAAATAGCTCAGCTTCAGATGAGTCACTGCAAGCTACTGATATTCAAACGGTGGTGTCAGTCGATCCAGAGCCTCAATCCTCAAATCCTTCGTCAGCTATTGCGAAAGAGGTTGAGCTTTCTGATACCCTAACCATAAGAGCAACTGCTTCTTCATGGATTGAAATGGTGAATTCAGACGGAGATGTCATAACCAGCAAACTTCTGCGCACGGGTGAGAGTATTGCTGCAAATCTAGACGGTAAGTTATATCTTACTACTGGCAATGCTGGCGGGTTAATGTTTGAGTTGACGGATTTGCCTGCGTTTAGGGTTGGCAAGATAGGCGAAATAGTAAGAGATCTTCCTTTGCGTGCAGATAGCATTATTAGCAGAAAATTTGATTAGCAGAGTAATTGCCTAGTGCTTGATACGAGGGGCGCTCTCGTGATTTAATGCTAGTGTTGAGCTAAAAATTCTTTTATACCAAATACAAAAATAGATAAATTTACCTAATATCAGTATGTGGTTTAACTTGTAATGACACAATCTTCCTGTCGACCATTCCGAATGATAGATCGTCGTAAAACCCGTCAAATAATGGTTGGTAATGTCGCGGTTGGTGGTAGCTCACCTATTTCCGTTCAAACTATGACAAATACACTTACCTCAGATGCGCATGCAACAATAAACCAGATACGCCAAGTTGTGGATGCAGGCGCCGACCTTGTTAGGGTTTCATGTCCTGATGAATCAAGCACAAAGGCACTCAAGCAAATTTGCAATGAGAGTGAAGTGCCTATTATTGCCGACATTCATTTTCATTATAAAAGAGCGTTAGAGGCAGCTGATGCTGGTGCTGCTTGTCTTAGAATTAACCCTGGCAATATTGGCAACCCGTCGAGGGTGGCCGAGGTGGTTGCTGCTGCAAAAGCAAATAGTTGTTCCATTCGCATAGGTGTAAATGCAGGTTCTCTTGAAAAACACCTTCTTGAAAAATATGCGGAGCCTTGCCCAGAAGCATTGGTTGAATCTGCATTGGAACATGCAAGGATATTAGAAGATCATAATTTTGATCACTATAAAATTTCAGTTAAAGCCTCTGATGTATTTCTAGCAGTCGCAGCATACCAGCAATTATCTGAAGCGATTGATTGCCCGCTTCATATAGGCATAACCGAGGCTGGCGGGCTTAGAGCTGGAACTGTCAAATCTGCTATCGGTTTAGGGAACCTATTATGGGCAGGTATCGGTGATACGGTTCGCGTCTCATTATCTGCAGATCCTGTTGAAGAGGTTAAAGTAGGGTATGAGCTTTTAAAATCACTTGGATTAAGGCGGAGAGGGGTTACGGTTATTTCCTGTCCATCTTGTGCGCGCCAACAATTTGACGTGATAAAGTCTGTTGCTGAAATTGAAGAGAGACTTGCCCATATAGATATTCCAATAACAGTCTCTATTATTGGCTGTGTTGTGAATGGCCCTGGTGAAGCACGTGAAACCGATATAGGTCTTACGGGCGGCGGTAAAGGCACGCATCAGATATATCTATCTGGAATAGCTGACCACCGTTTTACCGATAATAATATTGTCGAGCATGTTGTCACTCTGGTTGAAAAACGCGCTGCCATGATAAAACAACAAGAATTAGAGAAACCAGCGCACCCATAGATCTAGAAAGGCAAGGTTAATGAAACCGATGCAACCTGTTCGAGGCACAGCTGATTTGATGCCTAGACAGAAATCACAAATGAATATTGTTCTTGAAAAAGCGAGCCTTATTGCAAGTAGATACGGTTTTCAGGACATGGAAACACCTATTTTTGAATTTACCGAGGTTTTTAGCAGACCTCTTGGCGAAAGCTCTGACGTTGTTGCAAAAGAGACATATAGCTTTGAAGATAGAGGGGGTTCAAGCTTAACACTCAGACCTGAAGGCACAGCGTCTGTGATGCGCGCATTGATAAGTAATGGTCTTACCCAATCATTGCCACAGAAGTTTTTTTATGCAGGTCCTATGTTTAGATATGAGCGACCGCAAAAAGGAAGAATGAGACAATTCCACCAAATTGGATGTGAATATATTGGAAGTTTTAATCCATTGTCTGATGCAGAAGTGATTGGGTGCGCGGCGCAATTTTTATCTGAATTAGGTGTTCTCGATAGCTGCATATTGCATTTAAACTCTCTTGGAGATGGTCAGAGTAGAGATGCTTACAGAGTAGCGCTGGTCGCTTTTCTATCAGACTATAAAAATGAATTATCAAGTGACAGTCAGCGCAGACTAAACGAAAACCCATTGCGGATACTAGATTCAAAAGCAGATGAGGATCGTGAGATTCTAAAAAATGCACCTCAACTGCCAGCGTTTCTTACCAGCCAAGCGCAACAGCATTTTGAGCATGTAACAAACGCGCTTGATAAGGCTGGTATCAACTGGCAGTTAGATACTAATCTGGTCAGAGGCCTTGATTATTATTCTCACACGGCATTTGAATTCATCACAGAGGAACTCGGCTCTCAAGGGACAGTGCTTGGCGGGGGTCGCTATGATGGATTATCTGCTATGCTAGGGGGGCCAGATATCGGTGCGGTTGGCTTTGCTGCTGGCGTTGAGCGTCTTGCATTACTCATAGAACAAAAACAGGAATTTACCTACGATATTGCTGTTGTAATTGCAGATGACAATGCGTCATCAGATGGATTTGCGCTTGCCCAGAATTTACGCCTACAAGGCTTAAAGATAGATATTCCTATGGCACCTCAACTTGGTAAAAAGTTAAAAAGAGCTAGTTTAATTGGATGTAAGTTAAGCTTTATCATTGGGGAAAATGAAATTAAGAGCGATACTATCCAAGTTAAAATTATGACAACGGGCGAGCAAAAACAAATGGAAACATCACAAGCATTATTATTTGCCGCAACGTTTTTAAAGCATGGTCTAGAAGGCAATTTATCAGAATGAGTCTTGAGAAGAATATATCCCGCCTATTATCCAGAAAAGATGAAATTGAGGAAAGGCTATCCTCTTCTTCTCTAGATACTGCAGATTTAATGCATTTATCAAAAGAGCTGTCAGATTTGCGCCCAATAGCAGAGCAAGCTGCAAAGGTTCAAAAACTGAAAATGGAACTTAGTGACGCTGAAAATTTGGTAAAAGACCAAGATGCTGATGCAGAGATGGTCGCTCTTGCAGAGGACGAGATTCAGGAAATTCGTCCAAAAATTACGGAAGAAGAATACCAGCTGAAATTATTGCTCTTGCCTAAGGATAAAGATGATTCAAGAAATGTAATCTTGGAAATTAGAGCAGGTACAGGCGGTGATGAAGCTGCTTTGTTTGGGGCAGATTTATTTGGAATGTATCAAAAATTTGCCTCACAGCAAGGATGGCGTTTCGAGGTTATGGAAATCTCCGAAACAGGGATTGGGGGGTATAAAGAAGCAACCGCGAATATCTCTGGGCAAGAGGTTTTTGCAAAGTTAAAGTTCGAGTCTGGTGTTCACCGTGTTCAACGTGTCCCTGACACCGAAACTGGTGGCAGAATTCATACATCAGCCGCTACAGTTGCGGTTTTGCCGGAGGCAGAAGATGTTGATATTGACATTCGAGAGACAGACTTAAGAGTGGATATTTTTCGCTCATCAGGCCCAGGGGGACAATCTGTTAACACAACAGATTCAGCTGTTCGTATCACCCATATGCCGACAGGGATTGTGGTTAGTCAGCAAGATGAGAAATCACAGCATAAAAATCGTGCAAAAGCGATGAAGATTCTTCGCTCAAGATTATATGATGCTGAACGAGCAAAGCAGAATGCAGAAAGAGCGGCCTCACGAAAAGGGCAGGTTGGTTCTGGAGATAGATCAGAGCGAATCCGAACCTATAATTTCCCGCAAGGAAGGGTTACAGACCATCGTATTAATCTAACTCTTTATAAGCTGGACAAGATTTTAATGGGGGAAGCCCTGAGCGAAATTATAAATGCTCTTCTTGCGGAGGAGCAGGCTGAAAAACTCGCCGATGGCCAGAGTTAGGGGGTCTTGTGAATGCATCTTGTCATCTGCCATCACTTATTGCCGAGGCAACCAAAAAGCTTCGTGACAGATGTGGTGATAGGGCAGTGTTTGAAGCACGCTTATTGCTTGGCATCGCAACTGGCAGTGATGAAGCTATCTATCCCCATATGAGTGTTCAGCCCACAGAGCAGCAAATAGCACACTATGATACCTTGATTGCTCAGAGATGTGCTGGAAAACCAATTAGCAGAATACGAGGCTGGCGAGAATTCTGGTCTTTGCGTTTCAATTTAAACAGCGCAACGCTTGACCCAAGACCTGAAAGTGAGTTGTTAATAGATAAAGCTATTTCGTTTGCCGAATCTCAACACATCACGCAAAACCAGCAATTTAGGGTGCTGGATCTTGGAACAGGAAGCGGTTGCTTGTTGCTAGCATGTCTTAGCGCGATAAAGCATGCAACTGGTGTCGGGATTGATATAAATGAGCAGGCAATTATCCAAGCACAAATGAATGCGCGCTCACTGAATTTAGAAGCACGTTCCGAATTTTTTGTCTCCAATTGGTTTGATGGCCTTGGCGATAACAGCTTTGATATGGTTCTCTGCAACCCGCCTTATATTCCAACTGAGGATGAGGCAAGCTTGCAAGATGAAGTGCGGCTATTTGACCCTAAACAAGCCTTATTCTCAAATAATCAGGGATTAGCTGATTATGAAATAATTTTTGCTTCATTGGCAGGTTTTTTAAACCCTAATGGTATTGCTTGCGTTGAAATAGGTCATAAGCAGTCAGAACAAGTGATAGAGTTGGCTTATCGGTTTAATCTGAATGTACGAGAAGTATTGCCAGATTTACAAGGGATACCACGCTGTTTAGTTCTGTGTTACTAGAACAACACAGTTTTACAAGAAATCGAAAAAAAATTGAAAAATTCGCAATTTTTGCTTGTTATTTAAGTGTAGCCGTGTCTTATATAACTTAGTTTTTAAGGTATATGATTTACCATAACGTAAAGGCTAATCTCCGAAAATGATACGGAACACCAGCATATAGCCTGGTTAAATTGGCAACGGATATTTAATGAGACCAAATAATCAAAACGGAAAGCGTTCTCGCGGACGCGTACGCCGTCCTGGCGGTTTTAATCAACCAAATGTGAATAGAAATACCACATTTGAGTCAAATGGACCTGAGGGTAAGTTGAGAGGAAATGCTCAACAATTATTCGAGAAATACACAGCACTTGCCCAAGATGCGAACTCTTCGAGTGAACGCATTTCAGCAGAAGCCTTTAGCCAGTTTGCAGATCATTATTACAGAGTCCACCAAACTATTCTGGCTGCTATGGAGCAGAAGCGAAATACGCATGAAAATAAATCTGAACCTAAGCAAAAATCTTCAGAGGAAGTATCATCATCCCTAGAAAATGGTGGGAATGCGGATAAAGAAACAGAAGCAGACATAACAAACAAAACATCTGAAGACGATGAGACTATGTCTAATACTATAGACCAAGATGCAGAGGCCCCAGCTAAAGTGGTTGAAAAAGCTGGCAAGAGTGAAACCGCAAAAGCCGTCTCGCAAGAAGCAGATGATGCAGTTGCTTAAGCTCTTATGAAGATGGCCTCTAATTAATTGCCAATCTAATCACTGCCTGTCTAATTGCCACCAGTCATATCTGATAACCAAAAAACCTTAATGGTTTATTGCAGAATCAATCTATCGGTTTGTGATATTTTCCCAGATTTTATAACGCGAGCAAAAACACCAAGATCACTATGGCCAAAATGCGCTCTCATCTCTTGAGGTAGAAGATGGCTTGTAATATCACCTGTCTTGGCACTTACATTAATCGCATTACAGCGACCAACCGGAGATTGAAGTTCTAATTCTGCGTTGCCAATCGTAGCCTTTCGGCCAACCCAATTAAATTCCTCAAAGGGGGTTTGTGTCTCAATCCAGATATTTAGCCTAAATCGAAAGTAGGAATCATCTAAGGAAAAACGTTGGATAAGCTTATTTGCAGATGCGCTTGCACCGATACTTATCCACTGGCTGCGCGTATCGCTTAAGCCCCCAGTTTCAGCTTCAATCAAATTTAGATTTGCGCGCTCATTAGAGTTGGTTAGATTTGTAATTGCGTTAGCAAATGCATCTTTTGCAGCCGAATCTTTAAGATTAAACGCTTCGCTGTAGCCCTCAATCTTTAAGGTAAGGGGGGTTTGCGATATCAGGGAAAGCCGTGTTTTGGCAAGAGAGGGCTGATTCACTAGTTGTTTAAAATGTGATTTGGGAAGCCACGAGGTAGCAGCTTTATGATTCAGCGATTGTGAAAGCGCAAATTTCCGATCATTATCAAGAAGTTGATTTTCTCGCAAGAAACAGTCTTCTAGCTCGAACCCTTGAAGACCCTTTATTGGAAAAAAATGAATCGATTGAATAGGGTGCATTATTCTGTAGGAGCGCGCAATTGCGTATGTTTAGCGTTTTTATTTTGATACTTATTTTTTATCAAACGATAATTTCCAAAAGTCTAATTTCAAAAGTCTAATTTAACGTGACGCCTGCATAGCTTGTGGTATCATTATCGTGGATATAGGCATGAAGGCTGTCAACCCTATCTTGAAATCGGTCTTGCTCCCTTTCTGGAAGGTTTTTCCCAGTAGGCAGATTAATGGTCATTGGGTTTACTTGCCGGCGATTAACCAGAATTTCATAATGCAAATGGGGCCCAGTTGAGCGACCTGTGGAGCCAACAAATCCAATAACCTGACCTTGTTCTACTTGCGCGCCAGCATAAATGCCTTTGGCAATTCCGGACATATGCGCATAGGCAGTCTGATATGTGTTATTATGCCTTATCCGAATATATCGCCCGTAGCTGCCATTCCAGCCAGCCATCTCAATTCGCCCGCTTCCCGCTGCCAGAATAGGCGTTCCTGTTGGCACTGCAAAATCAACACCCCGATGGAGCTTGTTATATCCAGTGATGGGGTGTTTTCTCATGCCATAGCTTGATGCAAGTCTTGCTCCGCTAACAGGTGTTCGCATTAATGTTCGCACCGCGGATTTACCAGCCTTATCATACCAACCTATTGTACCATCATTATTCTCATGCCGGTAATAACCCACTTGCCTGCCTGATAAAACCATTCCAACATAATGGACTTTGCCAACAGATAACGTTTCACCAGTTATTCTGTCTGTAATTTTTTCATATACAACTTCGAAAGCGTCTCCTTGTCGAAGCTGGCGTTGAAAGTCGACAGAAAATCCCATAACACGCATGAAATTATCTAACGTAGAAAGAGGTACATTAGCGTCTAAGGCTGCTTCATATAAGGTACCATCAATAACACCAGCACTATGAACAAATTCTGTATCGATAGGTCTTATTGCCTGCAATCCCTGCCATGTTCCAAAGCTGTTTTTAAATATAAAGTAATCAAACTTATCGGACTGGCTGGTTTTTACAGCAATAGGCGTATTATTCTCATCAAATCCAATGGTGAAATTCATTCCAATTCCCAGTTTGCGAACATTTATCTTCTGGGACATAACATCTGCTACCTGATATAGCTCAGATGACGTGAAATCTGCTCTTTTTAAAAGATCTGCCAAGGTTTCGTTTTTATTAAGAGTTAAACTAATTTCTCGTTTAACATTCACATCTTCTTCTAAAGCAAGCAGTTCTGCAACCGTGGAAGTGGATATTGGAAGTACCTCTTCAATAGAAGGTCGCGCACGGGGTCCCTCCATCGATACCGTATCACCGCCCAGAAACAGGATGAGATCTGGTTTTGGAATAGGAAGGAGGGTTGAGGTCAATTCAATTTTAGATGCACTCTGTTTTTCAGAGATAGCATTTTTAACTTGATCAGCATCTGCATAAGCCAAGTTTGCCGTCGTTAAATTCAATAAGACTATTAGGCAAGATAGTCTTAATAAGCAGATGGCAGTTTGCCAGATTTGCAAAAACGGAACCATAATTTGAAGCATAGAATTAGTTACTCGCTTGGCTGCGTAATTTTTTTCAATTTAGTAAAGCGACAATTTCTGCATACTTCACATAGTGTTAATTAAAAGCCTGTGATCCAAAGGTCAATCTAAATTTTAATTAATTTTTATTAGAATCAGATAATTAACCAACTTTTATAACTTAAAGATCAAGCTAAATAAACTTTACTTGATAGCATTACCTGCTCGAGCAATGAGAGCATAGGCCATGAAATTCGATATTTGTTTTAGGGGCGTGTAAGCCAAATTTCTCAGCCCTTAAATGCATATAGTCTGACAGCTCTTTGTCTTTGACCTCTGATACCTTTTCGCATTTATCACAGATAGTAAAAGCTGTCATATCACTTACCTTGCACAATGAATGCTCACAGGCAATAAAGGCATTCATACTTTCAATGCGATGCACCTTTCCTAATTCAATCAATCTATTAAGTGCACGATATACCTGCAATGGTGCTTTAAATCCAAATTCTCTTAGGCCATCAAGAATAGAATAGGCGCTCAAAGGCATATCAGCTTTATTGAGTACATTTAGCACCAGCTGTTGGTTTTTAGTTAATGCGTTTTTGGTGTTCAGGCTTTGAGTCATGGTATGTTTCTAAAGGCAATTTAGGTATGTCACTTAAATACTATTCTTTTTTTTACGAATGGAAAACAGATTTGGTAGAATTGACATAATAAATAACAAAAGAGTAGATACGATAATGCTTGGGCCAGCAGGGGTATCAAATTCAAGCGATCCGAAAAGTCCAAAACATACCGCTATGCTTCCAAATATAATGGCGATTAGAGCCATTTGTTCTGGGCTGCTTGAAAAGCTTCTAGCAGCAGCAGCAGGTATGATAAGCAATGCCGTTATTAGCATTACGCCAACAATTTTCATAGAGATAGCTATCACTAAAGCCATCATTACCATAAAGATTATATTGATATAATCTGGCTTTAAGCCCTCTGATTTAGCAATTTCAGCGCTGACAGTAGCCGCAAATAAAGGGCGCCAAATTCGAGCTAATATTAATAAAACAGTCAAACCGCCAAGCCAGATAACAGCAATATCCGTTTTTGTAATAGACAATATATCCCCGAACAAAAACCCTAATAGATCTACCCTGACCCATGTCATAAAAGCAAGAACCACAAGACCAAGAGCAATCGCTGAATGTGCCAGCATGCCAAGCAAGGTGTCAGAGGGAAGATTGCGCCCTCTTTGTAGTAGTAAAAGTGAAAATGCAACAATAAGGCTGGTAATGAAAACGGCAAAGGTAATGTTAATTTCAAATAGCAAGGCGATTGCTACGCCTAATAAAGCAGAATGAGATAAGGTATCACCAAAATAAGCTAATCTTCGCCAGATGATAAAGCAGCCAAGTGGGCCTGTCACCAGCGCAGTGCCAATTCCCCCAACAAGAGCCCGAATAAAAAAATCATCAAGCATGAGATTTGTCTTTGCTGTGATTTAAATTTTGATTGCGCTCACCTTCGGCAATAGCCTTGTTTTTTATACTGCCATCTAGGGAATGCTCATGGTTATGATTATGCTGATAAACGGCAATTGTAGAGGCAGCCTTATTTCCAAATAAGTGTTTAAATTCTGAGCTTGAAGTTACAACTTCTGGTGTTCCAGAGCAGCAAATATGACCATTTAAGCATATGACTTGGTCAGTCGCTGACATTACCATATGAAGATCGTGAGATATCAAAAGAACACCGCAATTTAATCTTTTTTTTGTTTCCTCAATAAGGCCATATAGTTTTGCCTCCCCATTAAAATCAACGCCCTGAACAGGTTCATCCAGAACCAATAATTCCGGCGAGACTGCAATCGCGCGTGCAACAAGTACGCGTTGAAGTTCACCGCCAGACAATGTTCGAAGCTCTTTTTTTTGCAAATGTGATGTATCTGTAAGAGATAATGCAAAATTGATATCTTTATTACTGATGTTCTTAGTCAATGAAATAAAGCGATTTACCGTTAGAGGTAGCGTCCAATCTATAGATAGTTTTTGAGGAACATAACCAACACGCAAATTTTCTTTGCGGTAGGTTATCCCCTCATCTGTATTAAGTAATCCGAGAGCAATCATCGCAGTAGTAGATTTGCCAGAACCGTTGGGTCCGATTAATGTGATTATCTCACCAGCGCTAACGCTCATTGTAATGCCTTTAACAAGCCACCTCCCAGATCTAAATACACCTGCATTATCCAATGTGACTAATTTATCTGTTCCCTGAAGCATCTATTAGATTTTCCTGTACATCGTATAAATATATTGATTAGTCAAAAAATATGTAATATTATAACATTACATATTTTCCTACAATCTTTTTTTGAGGGTTCACAATGCGTTTTTTAAAAACTTTATCCCTAGCGTCAACAACATTCTTTGCTAGCATCACCTTTGCCAATGCGGATATTAACGTTGTTACGTCAATAAAGCCAGTTCATTCTCTCGTTTCAGGCGTTATGGAAGGGGTAGCAACCCCTGATTTAATTATAGATACTGGCGGCTCACCTCACACTTATTCTTTAAAACCGTCTCAAGCAAGGCAACTTCAAAACGCAGATATTGTTTTTTGGATAAGCCCAAAGTTAGAAGCTTTTCTCGAAAAACCAATTGAGTCAATTGCAACAAACGCATTAGTTTTGCAGCTCTTAGAAACAGAGGGGCTTTTAAAGGTTAACTTCCGTGAAGGCGGCGCATTTGATTCGCATGAACATGAACATGATGAACATGACGAGCATGATGAACAGGACGAACATGACAAACATGACGAGCATGATGAACAGGACCAACATGATAAACATGACGAGCACCATGCAGATGAAACCGACCCTCATATATGGTTAGACCCACTAAACGCGGCCATTCTTGTGAGCCATATTGCAGATGCTTTGTCTGATAGTGACCCAGATAATAAGCAAACTTACGAAGCAAACGCAGATGCAATGCTCGCAAAATTAGACCAACTTGTAGATGACGTAACCAAGGAGTTAAAACCAGTTCAAGACAGAGAATATATCGTTTTCCACGACGCATATCAGTATTTTGAAAGAAGATTTAATGTATCGGCAATAGGGTCTATAACTGTTTCGCCCGAAGTTCTTCCCGGTGCAGACCGTATAAGAGTATTACAAGAAAAGGTAGCAAGCCTAGATGCAAGTTGCGTTTTTTCAGAGCCTCAGTTTGAACCGAGGTTAGTATCAACAATAACAGAAAATACAAATGCTGGGACAGGCGTTTTAGATCCCCTAGGCTCATCGATTGAAAATGGCCCAGACCTATACTTCCAGCTGATAAGAGACATGTCCTCATCGCTAAAGGAATGTCTTGCCTCAGATTAAGCCATAATGCTGTCATGAGAGTCTAATGTGAGTCTATTTGATTTTTAGTTAGATTTCTCTGACAGCGACTTTATTAAGCTATTCACATTATCGTCGGATAGGTTCAGTTCTCGTTTAAATATGTAAATTTTTTGAAGCTCGTCTTGCTTAATGCTACCGTCATTTAAGGTTGAAGCAATTTCAAACTCGATGATTTGTATCCTGGTTGATATCTGGGAAGAAAATGCGTAAGCCACAA